>SMVB01004724.1_pt1 | contig 35871 bp, 31 predicted proteins | sample 2456461 | NCBI WGS metagenome assembly SMVB01 (sample SAMN11095934, study PRJNA526329) | marine sediment metagenome | biome: Marine sediment; feature: Surficial sediment; material: Deep marine sediment; isolation source: Hadal surficial sediment | place: Pacific Ocean | collected 2014-05 | depth...
CACGATGTCGGTGATGGTCAATGCACCCAGCGTGTGCCCCATGTAGTAGGCCCGTGATTGACCGATTTCGAAGAGCCCCATCAATAGCCCGCCGAACAGCGCCATCGTATCGGCGAGAATGGTGAGCAACGGCAAGGCCAGGACCAGCGCAGCGACACGCGGAACGACCAACTTGCGCACCGGGTTGGCGGCCAACGCCCGCAGCGCATCGACCTGCTCGGTTACGGCCATCGAGCCGAGTTCGGCAGTGATCCCGGCGCCGACGCGCCCGGCCACCATCAGCGCAGTGAGGACGGGCCCGAGTTCGCGCACGACGGAGAGCGCCACGATGTCGCCGACAAACGACTTGCCGCCGTACGCCGCCAACGAGTACGCCGTCTGAATCGCCAGCACCATCCCGGTGAACAACAACGTGACGTTCGTGATGGTCAGCGAGCGGACACCGAGTTGGTAAAACTGCTCGATCCACAGTTCGGCTTCGAATGGGCGCTTGAACGTATGACGCAACGTCGACCCGGCCAGGCGGACCATTCCACCAAATTGCGCCAGCACCGAGTAAAACCATCCCGTTCGGCCCGCCGCGGCCGCAGGATCGTTCTTGCCGGGACGGCCGGAAGCACCGATGCGAATCGTGACGACCATAAATCAAGAAGAGCATAGGGGCCGCGGCGTTCGACGGTCAAGTGGTTGAAACTTCTCCCACTTGTGGAGCGGGACGACGATCAATTCGAACGCGCTCGAACCAGCAAGACCCCATGCAAGACGGAAAAGAACAGATCGGCGAGAGCCAGTCCCAAAAATGTTGCGGCGCCGCCGCCGTACCACACCCCACCGAGATAGACGAAACCGGCGAAGCGACCGATCACCGCCACGCTCACGATGCCGCGGTAGCGGCGCGGGTGCGTGGCGGGCAACACATACATGCCCGCGAGCACCAACAGGAACACGCCGTTGAACCGCATGTGAACGAGATCGTCGGGAAGCGGGAGCCGCAGCAGGCGCGCAGCGGGCGCGGTGAAAAACAGGACCGCTACCGCGAACAAAAGATCGTAAACCACGGCCAGCGCCATCGAACACGCGACGAGACGCCAACGCGGATCCGTCGTTTCACGGTTCTCCAAAGCCCGTCCCTTCTTGAGGCCAGCGTCGATTATAGACCGCCCGGATTGTAGTACTCTGGCCGCCCGTTTCCCGAGGGCTTTCCGATGACGCTGCGAGGTCTATGGGCCGGGCTCGTGATGGCGCTGACGACCGTCGTCTGCGCCGGGACTGCCGGAGCCATTTGCATGTTCAAACCGGGCAACGACGCGGCCATGATCATGGCGCGGGTGTGGTCTCGGATCAACCTCCGCGCCGCCGGGGCCCGCGTCGAGTGGGAACGGCTCGACCTCGCCAGGGCGCATGCCCCCTGCATCTACATCTCCAACCACCAATCGAACGTGGACATCTGGGCGCTCCTGGCCGTGCTGCCCAAGCGAACGCGGTTCGTGGCCAAACAATCGTTGTTCAAGATTCCCATCCTCGGCTGGGCGATGCGGGTTTCCGATTTCATCCCGATCGATCGGGCCAACCGAACGAAGGCGATCCGCAGTCTGAGCGAAGCCGCGACCAAGATCCGCGGCGGCCGCTCCGTCGTGCTGTTCGCCGAGGGAACGCGTTCGGCGGGCGACACCCTCGCGCCGTTCAAGAAAGGACCGTTCCATCTGGCGTTGGCCGCCGGCGTCCCGATCGTCCCCGTGGCGATTTCGGGGTCCGGCGCCGTGATGCCTCCGCACGGCCTGAACGTGAGATCGGGACCCGTGCAGGTTCGGTTTTGCGATCCGATCGAGGTGGCGCCCTACCAACCCAAGAACGCTCAGGGCTTGCTGGACACGGTTCACCAGGTCATCGCGCAAGTGCTGGCGGACCGCGCTCATCAATCGAACGAACGCCCGCCGGAGGGCACCCGGGTCGGGGCCCCGTGAACCGCGAGCGGCTGGCAACGAGCCTCCGCACCCGTGTCGCCTGCGAACCCCTGCTCCAATTGTTGAGGGAGTGCGCGGTCGATACCGGGGCCACGTTGTATCTTGTCGGCGGGTCCGTCCGCGACGCCGCACTCCGCCGCCGGTGCCAGGACGCCGACCTGACCGTCGTGCGCCATGCCGCGCCGCTAGTCGACGAGATCAGTCGCCGTCTCGGCACTCGCGGGTTTCGGTTCCACAAACGCGGCGTCACGACCTGGCGGTTCGCGACGCCGTCCGGGGACGTCGACCTGGTCGATGCCGTCCGTTGCGGCCTCGAACATGACCTGCGGCGACGCGAGCTGACGATCAACGCGATGGCCTACGATCTCGTCGAGCAGAACGTGGTCGACCCGTTGGGCGGATTGAAGGACCTCCGAGCGAAGCGACTACGGGCGCCGGGCGCGGATACGTTCCGCGAGGATCCGGCTCGCTGTCTTCGCGCCGCAAGATTCCTGGCAGAGCTTCCGGGCTTCCGGATCGAGCGTGACACGCGACGCTGGCTGATCCGGGAAGCACCGCGATTGCGGCGTGTTGCGGTCGAACGGATTCGGGAGGAGTTGAGCAAATTATTCGGCGGCATCCGGCCCCACGACGGTCTCGCCGCCGTCCACGAATGGGGCTTGCTCGATCCGCTGTTGCCCGAGTTGTCCCCGCTCCACGGGTGCGCGGCGGGACGCGACCGGACGGACGTTTGGAGACACACCGTCAAGACGATCGAGATGAGCGCGACCCGGCCCCGTCTACCCTCGTTCGGGACGGTCAGGGACCGCGACGAGTTGCCGCTGCTTCGCTGGACGCTGTTCCTGCACGACATGGCCAAGCCCACCACGCTGGTGGTCGAACCATCCGGGAAGCCGACTTTCCATGGGCACGAAGAACGCGGTGCAGCGATGGCGGACGCGTTGCTCAAGCGCTTGCGTTTCGAATCACACACCCGCCGGCGGATCACGCAACTCATTCGCTGGCACCTGCGCCCCGGCCACCTCGCCGATGCCGGCGCCCCGGCGCGTGGGATGCGCCGCCTTGCTCGCGATGCCGGAGACGATCTGCCGTTGTTGTGCCTGCACGCGGCCTGCGACGCGCAAGGTTCGGGAGGGTCCGGCGATGCCGCGCGCTGGCGGCGCATGAGCCGCGTGCTGCGCACGTTGCCCGAGATTCAGTCCAAGCTGCGCGCGCTTCCGGACACGCCGCTGCTGAGCGGCGCGGACGTCATCCGCGCGACCGGACTCACACCCGGTCCGCGGATCGGAGAGTTGCTGCGCAAGATCGCGGAGGCCCGTGACGACGGTCGGGTCTCGACTCGACGGCAGGCCCTCGCCTACCTGGAAGAAGTCACGCGCAGCCCCGCACCTAGCGGAACAAGTTCTTGAGTTGCTCGATGCTCGGGATCGCAGGATGCGTCCATATCCCCGTGTATTTCTTCGTTGCGAGCCATTGCAGCAGGAACACCACCGAACTACCCGCGCTGACGACGATCGCCACGCCGATGCTCCCGAAGCGTTGGGCCACGAAGTAACACAAGACGATGGACATCCCACTCACGCCGACGGCGATCCGCATCAAGATATGCTGGTGTCCGGTCATCGCCATCGTGATGCCGGACGAGCCGGTCAGCACGTTCACGACCTTGGACACCGACAGGATCGCGAGGATCGTCGCGCCGGCGCTGTAGGCGTCGGGATAGAACGTGCCGAGGATCGGGCCTCCGAAGAAAATAAATGCGAACAGGATGAGAATCGCGGGGATCCCGGCCAGCGCCGCGGTTTGTCGCAGGATCTTTTCGAGGCGGCGCTTCTCGCCCTTGGCGTAGAGCTCGGCGATATACGGGGGCACCAAGAGGTTGATCAGGATCAACGGTTGGGACACCAGCAGCACGAGTCGCGCTGCCGCACCGTAGATGCCGACTTCGGCCTTGGTCAGGAACGCGCCGAGGATCCAGCGGTCGGCATGAGCCAGCATGTTATTGACCACCACGATCGCCCACAGCGGCGCCGCGACGTCGAACAGTTCCGCGTTCGACAGCGAGCCACGCTCTACCGGCAGCTTGCCCGCGTGGAGGCGGTACAGCACCAGCAGGCCGATCCCGAGGCTCAACGCCGCTGCGACGACGATGACGCGAATCACCACACCGATGGTCGTGTGTCCCCAACCGAGATAGATCAGCGTGAGCAGCGAGACGTTGAGCACGCCCGTCACGGCACCACCGAACAACGCCGCGAAACGCAGATCCTTGAACCCTCGGAAACTTTCCGAAGTGATGACCTGGAAACTGATCAGTACCGACCAGACGGCGAGCGACCCGATGGACGCGGCCAGTTCGGGCGCATCCCACAGCCGTTCGACCAGCAGCGCGCCGGGACCAGCGATCATCACGACGAATACACAGACGCCCCCGACCACGGCCCAGCGATAGACCAGGCGCAGCGTCTCGCGGGCCCGCCCGGGTTGCGACAGGCCGAGCGACTCGGCGACGAAGCGCACAGCGGCATGGTGCAGCCCGAGTTGAGCCACGACGCTGGCGACCGAGACCAGCGAGAAGGCGATGACGTAGACCCCGTAGCCTTCTTGACCCAGCATGCGCGCGAGCAACGCCTCGTTGACCAACGTGCATAGGACGGTGACGCCCTTTCCGAAGAATACCCACGCCCCGCCGGCGAGCATGCGGCGTTTGAGGGAAACTGCGGGGTGGGGTTGGCTCGGGTCGAGGGTCATGTCAACTCGCTGCCTCAAGCATCGACTAGTTCGTGCCCCGGAGCAAGGCCGGACGACATCAAGCCAGGTAGTCGCGCACAGGTTGTTCGAGTCCGGCGGGGGTAGCCAGCAAACCGGGCAGCAGCGTCTTTGGCTGGTTGAACTTCAGCGGCTCGCCGTCGGGCCGCCAGACGGCCCCGCCGGCGGCGCGCACCAGCGCGGTTCCCCCGGCGACGTCCCATTCGTTTTTGGGCACGAGTGTCCAGGTCGCGTCCGCCAGTCCGGCCGCCACGAGCCCCATCTTGTAGGCCACCGAACCCAGCGGCTCGATGGCGAACGGTGCTGAGGAGAACCGTTCCCAGCGCCCGCGTTTGACCTCGGACCGGCTGGCCAGGACGGTGATCCCGTCGAGGCCGTCGAGTTCGCGCACGCGGGCCGGTTCGCCGTTGACGGTGACTCCGGTATCGAGCGAACCCAGGATCGTCAGCCCGCGGCTGGGCACGAGAATCCCACCCGCCACGGGTTGGTCCCCCTCGACCAACCCGACAGAGACGCACCATTCCGGGATCCCTCGCACGAACTCCTTGGTGCCGTCGAGCGGGTCGACGATCCACGTGCGCGCGCAATCCAGTCGCGACGGATCGTCGGCAGTCTCCTCGCTCAACCAGCCCTCGCCAGGGAGAGGCAACGTCGACCGAAGCGCCGCATCGACGGCCTCGTCGGCCTCGGTCACCGGATCGCCCTTGGACTTCACGCGGTAGGCGATCTCACCCGGCGTGAAACGTGCCAAGACATCGGCGGCACGACGCAGCGCCTCGCCGATACGTTCCAGATCGTCGGCGCGGCTCAACCGTGGCTCGTCTCGACCCCGACGTAGCCCTCGCGCTCAAGGTAGAGCAGCACTTCCTGCGCGGCCTGCGCGGGCGTCAGTTGGGTCGTATCCAACACGATCTCGGCGTCCTCGGGTCTTTCGTACGGGGCGGAGATACCGGTGAACTCCTTGATGATCCCTGCCCGGGCCTTGGCGTACAGGCCCTTGCGGTCACGCTGCTCGCACACGCTGATCGGCGCATCCACGTGCACCAGGACGAATCCGCCCAGCGGCTCGATCGTCTTGCGCACTTGCCGACGCACTTCGTCGTAAGGCGCGATCGGGGCGCAGAGCGCGATCCCGCCGTTCTTGGTGATTTCCGAAGCGACGTACCCGATCCGTTTGATGTTGATGTCGCGGTGTTCCTTCGAGAAACCGAGTTCGGAGGAGAGATTCTTGCGAACGATATCGCCGTCGAGCAGTGTGATCGGACGGCCCCCCAGTTCGAGGAACTTGACCAGCAGCGCGTTGGCGACGGTGGATTTTCCCGCGCCGGACAGTCCGGTGAAGAACACGGTCAAGCCTTGCCGCGCTCGAGGTGGGTGGCGCCGTTGGAGCGCTACGGCAACATCGGGGAATGTGAACCACTCGGGAATCTCGCGGCCTTCGGCCAGCCGCTTGCGCAGTTCGGTCCCCGAGATACTGAGCACGCGGGTGCCTTCCTTCACTTCGTCCACCGGGACGTATTCGTCCTGGTCCTCGACGTAGACCAACATGCGGAACGGCACCATGGCGACGCCGAGTTCCTGCTCGTGTTCGCGCATCAACTCCTGCGCATCGTACGGCCCGTAGAACGGCGCTCCTTCCGAATCGACACCGGGACCGGCGTGATCGCGACCGACGATGAAATGCGTACAACCGTAGTTCTTGCGGATGATCGCGTGCCACACCGCCTCGCGTGGCCCGCCCATGCGCATGGCCAACGGAAGCAACGACAGCATCATCGTATTGAGCGGATAGCGGGAACGGATCGCCTCGTAGCAATGCACTCGGGTGTAATGGTCGAGATCACCGGGTTGGGTCATCCCCACGACGGGGTGGACCAGCAAGTTGCCGCCCACTTCCTTGGCCGCGCGCAGGGTCAGCTCGTGGTGAGCGCGGTGCATCGGGTTGCGCGTCTGGAACGCTACCACCTTGAGCCAACCGAGCCGTTTGAACTCGGCACGAACCTCCGTGGGTGTGTGACGACGGTTGCGGAAGTCGTAGTGCAACGGGAGCTGGATCCCCTCGATCTTGCCGCCGACGTAGACCGGATTCGACCGTTCCAACAGATAACTCACGGCGGGGTGTTTCCTGTCGGTCGTCCCGAACACTCGCTGCGCCTCGGATTGGAGGTCCGGCTTCCAGATCTCCTCGACATGGACCACCGCGAGCATCACACCCTCGGGATCGCGCAGTGCGAGACGCTGTCCGCGTTCGAGCCCTTCGGCCAACTCCTCGCTGACGTCGAGCGTGATCGGGATCGGCCACAGCGTGCCGTCGGCCAGGCGCATCACGTCGCAGACGGCGTCGTAGTCCTCGCGGTCCAGGAACCCGGTCAGCGGAGAGAACCCTCCGTTGAGGATCAGTTCGATATCGCAGAGTTGGCGCGCGGTCAGGTCCCACGAAGGCCAGTCCTTCGACTCGGTTTTCAGTTCCGCGGCGCGCTGATCATCGACGAGCAGGTCGACGAGCCGGCCCCCGTGGGGTTGGATCAGATCGGACACAACGAACCTCCGCGAACGAGCCCCGGTACCGTCGATCTCCGAACCCGGTCCGGTGCGTGAACGGTGGCGCGAGAGATCCGGCCTACGGGCCGGTTTTGTTCAGTAAACGCGGGCAATCTAACGCCACTGGCCAGGGCTGTCAAACCGTGCGGACGGGACCGTTCTTGGCCAACGAGCCGATGATGTTGACGCGCAGCCCGGCGAAGATTTCCGACGAATTAACGATCCGTTCGTAGGTCATGAAAGTGATGAACAGTGCACGGCTGGACAGGCCATACATCGGTTCGCTTTCGATCATCGACAGCCGTTCCACGACCAGACCCGCGTTGCGCGCAGCGCGGCGGATCGAGCGCCGAGTGTTGAGTCGGTACACCGTGGGATAGGGATCGTGACTTCCTTCCGGCATATCGCGCATGCGGTTGGCGACCATCAGGTGGAAGCGGTGCGGCGTGAGGCGCGACACGATGCTGACGTAGTGGTGGAGGTTGGGCGTACGGAACAGGTAGGCGCCGCCGGGAGCCAGGATACGGCTAATCTCCCGCAGGTGGTCTTGAGCGCGTTCGATGTGCTCCAGGACGTAGTTGGAGACGCAGGTCTCGAAGGTCGCTTCCGCAAACGGAAAGCGGTCATTTTCGAGCACGGTCCAACCGGCCAACGCGTCGTTGTCGGCCACGCTCGGGTCGGGGTCGAGGCCGTGAACCTCGCCGAGCGTGGCCAGGAAGCGGGACGTCTCATTGCTCGGCCCGGCGCCGATTTCGAGGATCTTGCCCCCGCGCGGGACACGCTCGGCGATCATCTCGTGGAAGCGCTCGGTGCCGCTGAGCCATCCCTTGGTGCGGTCGTAGAAACGATCGAGCCAGCGTTGCTGCCAACTCACGAACGCCGTCCCTCGAACCATGCGAGGGTCTTCTTGAGCCCGTCCTCCAGGGTCGTCTTCGCTCGGAAGCCGAAATACTGTTCGGCACGGTCCGTGTTCAACTTGCGCCGCGGCTGACCGTCGGGCCGCTGCCGATCCCACTCGATCTCTCCGACGAAACCGGTCAGCAGCCGCATTTTATCGGCCAGTTCCGCGATGGAGATCTCTTCCCCGCTCCCGATGTTGACCGGTTCCCCGCCGTCGTAGCGTTCCGTTGCCGACACGATCGCCTCGGCACAATCCTCGACGTAGAGGAACTCGCGGGTCACAGTCCCGCTGCCCCAGCACGTCACTCGATCCGCGCCGTGTTCGCGGGCTTCGACGAACTTGCGCATCAGGGCCGGGATCACGTGCGAGGTTTCGGGATCGAAATTGTCGCCGGGGCCGTAGAGGTTGACCGGCAGCAGGTAGATCCCGTTCATCTCGTACTGCTGCCGGTAGGCCTGCAACTGAACGAGCAGCGCTTTCTTGGCGATGCCGTAGGGAGCGTTGGTCTCCTCGGGATAGCCGTCCCAGAAATGGGTCTCGTTGAACGGCACCGGGGAGTGCTTGGGGTAGGAGCAGACCGTTCCCACGCAAACGAACTTGCGGACGCCGGCGCGGCGCGAGGCCTCGATCAATTGAGTCCCCATGATCAGATTATCGTAGAAGAACGTGCCGGGCTGTCGTCGGTTCGCTTCGATGCCGCCGACCACCGCCGCGAGATGGATCAGCAAATCCGGCCGCGCATCGTCGAGGAAGCGCTGAATCGCGTCGCTTGCGCGTAGGTCGTAATCCCGACGCCGCGGCACGAACGGCTCGTGACATCCGCGTGCTTCCAATTCACGAACCACGGCCCGGCCGAGGAAACCCGCGCCGCCGGTTACGGCCACGCGTTGGTTCGCCAACGCCCCGCTCACCGCGACCGCCCGCTCGCTTTTTCCGCCTTGGCGAGTTTGAGATCGTGGTCAACCATCATACGCACGAGTTCGTCAAACTTGACCCGAGGTTCCCAACCAAGCTTTTCCTTGGCCCGCGACGCGTCGCCCACGAGCAGATCCACCTCGGACGGCCGCAGGTAGCGCGGATCGAGTTCAACGTGTTTTTTCCAATCCAGATCGAGTTGACCGAACGTCGCATCGAGAAACTCGCGCACCGACCGCTGTTGTCCCGTTGCGATCACGTAGTCGTCGGGTTCATCGACCTGCAACATGAGCCACATCGCCTCGACGTAATCACCCGCAAAACCCCAGTCACGCCGCGCGTCGAGATTCCCGAGGAATAATTTGTCCTGCAGGCCGCACTTGATGCGCGTCGCAGCGCGCGTGATCTTGCGGGTCACGAACGTCTCGCCGCGCCGGGGCGACTCGTGATTGAACAGGATGCCGTTGCAGGCGAACATGCCCCAGGCCTCGCGGTAGTTCCGCGTGATATGGAAAGCGTACGCCTTGGCTGCCGCGTACGGGCTGCGCGGGTAGAACGGGGTCGTTTCGGTTTGCGGCACTTCCAGCGCCAAACCATAGAGTTCACTGGACGCCGCCTGGTAGAAACGGGGGCTCAGCCCTGTCTCACGAATCGCCTCCAACAATCGCACGACACCCACCGCGGTGATCTCCGCGGTGTACTCGGGGACGTCGAACGAAACGCGCACATGGCTCTGGGCCCCGAGGTTGTACACCTCGTGGGGCTCGACGTCGCGCAGGATGCGGTTCAGAGAAGATGCGTCGTTGAGATCGCCGTACACCAGACGCAACCGGAGATCGGATTCATGCGGGTCCTGGTAAATGTGATCGATGCGGCCGGTGTTGAACGACGAGGACCGCCGGATCACGCCCCAGACGTCGTAACCCTTCTGGAGCAGCAACTCGGCCAGGTACGATCCGTCCTGGCCGGTAATGCCCGTAACCAACGCACGGCGGCGTTCACCGTCACTCATCTCGATCCATCCACTCCGTCATCTCGCGGGCCAGGCTCTCGAACGCCTGAGCCTGCAACGCCCCAAAGAGCCGCTGGTCGATCCGGTTCCGGCGCGTCGTCTCATAGCGTTTCAAGACCTCAGCCTTGGGCCACGGCCCCCGGCGCGAACCCGAGGCCGGCCACAGGTCGTCCCACCGCGCCAGTGTAGCGCGGTCCAGCGCCACCCTGGCGCCTCGCACGCGCGCCAGCAACTCCGGCCGCCCGGCGACGCGACGCTCGGCAGCGGCGAATCGCCGCTGCGCGCGTTTGACAAGATACGGATCGAGCCACTCGAAATCACTCGCGGGCGCTGCGAACCGGAGGCGGCCGGGGAAACGCTCGACGGCACGCGCCAAATCGGCCAGGTAGTTGGCGATCGGACGCGCAGCGGGACCGTAATACCCTCGCAGGAAACGTCGGATCAACTCCTCGCCGTCACGGTACGGATCCTCCAGCAGCTTCGCGGCCAACCACACCTCGAGGTCGCGCATGTCCGCAACGTCGGCGAATTCGGTTTGTACGAAAACGCCCTCGACGCCGTTTTCTGCGTAGAAGCGGTACTGCGCAGCGAGTGAGCGATGATCGGCTCGCGGGAGATCGCCGTCGTCGTGGAACGTTACGCGGTAATCCCAGATCTGCAGATGCTCGGCCGCAGCACCCCACCCACGGATCGCGTCGCGCACCACGGCGTTGGCCGGTGCGTCGAGTTCGTGAGCAAAATCGCGCTGGTGGAGATCCGCCAATCGAACGACCACGAACTCTCCCGCTCGCGCCTCGCGCGGTGGCTCGAATGTAAAGTGATAGGCCAACGTCGAGATCTTCAGATCCGGCCGTTCGGCAGCAATCCGTCCGGCCAACTTGTCGACGAAGTGGATCACCGGACCGGACGGACTCCCCTCTTCCTCCACGAGCGTCGAGCAGGAACCGCACTCGCAGGGTCGAGCCCAGTCGTTCTGGGACACGTCGTAATAGGCGGGAACGGACTCGCCCCCCGAGGCGGCCAGTCGCTCACCCTCGGCTATCGAACCACGGACTTGTTCCTCCGCCGCGTCGAGCAACGCTTCGTTGGTCAGGCACCACTGGGTCTTGCCCCCGTAGCGAAAACCGTCGATTTGCGAGAACCACTCCGGATGCTCGTCGAAATGGCGTTCGGCCGAAATGCGACGGTCGAACGTGTGGACGTGAAACGGGGGACCGAAGCGAAGGCTCCCGCCCCAGTCCTCGGTCAGACGGGAGTAGTGGCCGTTCAGCCGGTGACGGGCGTGGAACAGCGTCGACCCGCGCACGCCGAACAGGTCACGGTACACGAACAACGGTTCGCCGCTTCGATCGAGCTCACCGACCCTCAACCGGCGCTGGTGCGGGACGGTCTCGTCCCACGGCGTCCACCACTCGACGCCGAGGTCCTCTTCGAGGAAACGGTAGACCGCGTGGAGCACGCCGCGCGGCTCCCCGCCGGTCAGCCACAGCCGGTTGTCGACGGTACGCACGATCCAGTGCTCTGGACCGAACCCGCCACGGTTCAACCCGGATTCCCGGATCGTCTCGGTCCAACCGACCTCGATCGAGGGAGCCGGACCGGGACCCGTTTCGATGAGAAACTCCGCGCCCGTGATCTTGCCGAGGTATGCGGCCAGTTCGGCGGCGGCGTTGCGTTCCGTGGCGCTCGCGTCTGCGGCGACACGGATCGGCGCGAGCGCGCGGCCATCGCGCGCCAGGTCCAACGCTCCGACCGGCGGCGGCGCGAGCAACCACGCGGCAGCGACCATCGGCAAGCACGACCGCACGAATGTCAACGAGTCTTCTCGGGCGGAGCCTCGAGTGACTCGATTAACTCCGAAAGCTTCTTCAACGCGTGCCGGCGATCGTATTTTTCCTCGAACGCCCGGCGCGCGTTGACGCCATGCTCGGACCAACGTTGTGGATCGTCCGCATAGCTCTTGATGACGCGCACGAGACCGTCGACGTCGCCCGGCGCGACGGTGGCCCCGCTGCCCGCAGCGGAAAGGATTGTGGCGACTTCGGAATGGGCGGGCCCGACATGGACCGCCGGGCGTCCGGCGGCCAGGATGCCATAGATCTTGGACGGGACCAGCAAGCCCTGCAGGCCGTCGCGTAACGTCACCAGATGGAGATCGCCGGCGGTCAACCCAGCGGATATCTCACTTGTCTCGACCCGCGGATGGAACTGAATCTGCTCGAGCCCACGCGCTCTGGCACCGCGCCGGACCTCCTGTTCTCGCGCCCCACCCCCGACGAACGCGAACACGATCTCGGACCGATCGGCGAGCCGGACCGCCGCGTCCAAGACCGTGGTGAATTCGTGGGCCAGGCCCATGTTGCCCGAGTACAGGACGACGAATTTTCCGTCCCACCCCCGCACGCGCCGCATCGGATGGGCGTCCCTGGACCGCGGTCGGATCAATTCCCCGTCGCACCAGTTGTCCACGATGTCGACCCGCCGGGCACCCTGCGCCGCTAGCCGCTCCGCCATCACGCTCCCCAGCGCCACGATGCGGTCGGCCTCGACGATCGATCGACGCGCCGCGCGCCGGAGCAACCCTGCGATCCACCCGTCGGAACGCAGGACACCGAGTTCGAACGCGAGGTCCGGGTACAGGTCCATGACCCAGTAGAGCAACCGAGCCCTATGCCAGCGGCAAATCGGCACCGCCAGACACACCAGCATCGGCGGCGTGGTCATCGCGATCACGAGATCCGGCCGCGGCACCCGCATGAGCGCCCACGCGGCGCCGACCAGGAACGTGACGTAATCGAGCACGCGCCCCAGCTTGCCCGCGCGACCGAACCCGCTGCTCCAGGATCGGTGAATCGAAACGCCGTCGATCCGTTCACGACGCCGGTAGGTCCGCCTGGGGTCCTCGTAGGCCCGCGACGAAGCGATCGCGTGGACCTCATGGCCGCGCGCGGCAAGCGCCTGGGCGAGGTCGGCGCAGAGCACCGCCGTCGGCGCCTCGGAAGGCCGGTAGTACTGGTTGAGCAGGACGATGCGCACGTCGGCTAGGCTTCGTTCACGTGGCGGTACATCGTCTTAGGCACGGGCGCCCTCGCGCTTTCTCGAGCCATGCTCTCGCTCGTAGACTTCGAACAACCGATCGAGCCTGTCACGGTAGGTGTGTTTGCCTCGGTGGACCGCTTCCAATCCGGCGCGCCGCAGCGGCTCGCGATGTGCTTCGTCGGCCAACAGACGGCGAACCTTGGCGGCAAGGTCAGCTGGATCGTTGGGATCGAAGAAATCCGCCTCCACTCCTTCGCGGAAAATCGACTGGTGGAGCGGCGTGCGTTCAGCAAGCAGGACACCGTTGCAGGCGGGGATCTCGAATGTCCGGGTAGTAAAAAAATCTCGATTCTTCCTGCGCAGGAAACCGAGGTTCAGCTTGGCCGCCCCGATCGCGCGGCACTGGTCGTCGAGGTAAATTTCGCTTCCACGGACGTGCCGCCGCAAAGGCGACCACGCCGCGAGCTTGTGCCACTGCGCACCCCACACCGCATAGTTCGCCTCGACACGACGCACGAGTTGCTCCATCTGTGCGGCGCGTTCCTTTTCCCACGTCCCGACGAAGGCGATATCGCTAACCCACTGCGGCTCCGTGCGCGGGTCGACGGAGACCGGCCGGTGGATCCGCGGGTAGTAGGCGAACAAGAAAAATTCGACCTTCGGGTTGTACGGCCTGACCTCGTCGACGTTGGCTTCGCGGCAGGCAAAGATGTAATCCCACTCGGGCAGCGCCGCGCGCTGGGCCCGTGACACGTTCGCGGGGTTGAGGCTGAAGAAATCGTCGTGGTTGATGATTGCGGTCCAAGCCCCGCTGCGCTTCAACTCGCGCACCTCTTGCGGCCCCACGTGCATGCCCTTGAGCACGAGGATAAGGTCGGGCGTGCAACGCTTGGCCTCGCGAAGCAGCCTGGCGACATGGGCGATGCGATGCGATTCAAAGACTCGACGGGTCGTCTTCCACCAGATGCGCCAGATCAACTCGGTCCGGTAGTGGTTCATCCCGTCCCAACTATCGCAGTGGACAACCTCGTGCCCCATTTCGATCAAGGTCTCGTGGTAGCTCCAGATACAAGTTCCCGGTTTCAGCGGTTCGCCATAGAGCAAGACCTTCATGTCTCGATCCGCTCGTAGCCCAAGCGCTCGATCAGATCGCCTGCGCGCACGTTGAGCGCGCGCACCAGGGCGGGATCCAGCCGCTCGAGGTAACGCTCGTTCTCGCCCGATCGCAACGGGTACCACTTGTCGTCTTCGAGGGAACCGGGCGGGAACGGTTGGTCGGGCCCGGGAATCTGGCGTGGGTCGAACGGCAAATCCGCAAACGCGTCGATCCGGCGGATCACATTTTCCGGATCGGACATGAAATCTTCGTAGCGGACGATCAACCGCGGAAGAGTCTCGGTGTCGTCGAGGGCGCAGCGGAACGAGTTGCTCCAGTGCTCGACGGCGCAGGCGATCTTGGCATCGGGATCGGTGAACGTGCACCCATGCGCTGCCACGTATTCCTTGGCCACCGCGCGTGCGCAGACCGCGTAGGGGTTCCGTGTCGCGATCACGAACAGCGGCCCGAATTCCTCGAGCATGCGTGCCACGAACGCGACTTGGATCGAGTACAACTGGCTCATGTCGACGATCCGCGCAGTCGCCGGGTCGTGGGCGTACGCGGTGACCAATTTTCGAAGCACGCGTCGCAACCCGCGGGTCGTGGCCTCGTCGGCATCTTCCGCACGTTTGCGGTAAGTAGGCAACAACTCGTCCACCGCGTACAGCCACGACCTTTGGTAGCCGAAACGGGAATGATTCTCGACCGCGGCGGTGATGTTCTTGAAATGATACGAACGGTGCACGAGCGGTTCGGGCAGATCGTGGATGTGACTGCAGTTCTGGATCTCGTCGGGACCGGCCCACCATTCCGAATTCCCGCTGGCGTAGACGACCTGCGGGTGACGATAAAGGCAGCGGGCCAACACCGTCAGGCCGCCGCCTTGCACCCCGAGCACGAACAGCGGCCGGTCGATCGGCGCGCGCGGGACACCGCCGAGCAAACGGCGTAGGTTGAACTCGTAGCGCGCGAGTTGCGCGTGGTAGCGCAGGCGTCCGACACCCTTGCGGAGCAAACCCAGCGGACCGCGCTCCCGCAGGTCGCGGCCCATGGCACGGCGCCACCGGCCGGGAGGGTGCCGCGGCTTGCGGGAACGATGTGGATCGGCTTGTGGCAAAGCTCCCCTGTTCGGCCGCCCAGGCGGCCACGAGCGTGGCAAGAGAATATACGCATGGCCCGATCGAATCGCCGTCCGTACGGGCTAACATGGCGACGCTCGAGAAAACGCGATGAACAAGCCCAAGATCCTCGTCGTCCAGGACTATTTCCTGCCCGCCTACAAAGGCGGCGGTTCCCTGCGCACGGTGGTCAACATCATCGACAAGTTGGCCGGCGACTTCGCGTTCGACGTGCTGGCCCGGGATCGCGACCAGGGCGACGCCCAGCCCTTCCCCGATCTCGAGGACGCTTGGATGCAACGCGAACGTTGCCGCGTGCGCTACCTTCCGCCGAATCGCATCACGCCGCTGGGACTGGGTCGCGCCGTCGCCGAGTGCGACTACGGGCTGGTTTACTTCAACAGCTTCTTTTCCAAATTCACGGTATGGCTGCTGACGCTGCGCCGGTTGGGGTTGCTCCGTGACCGGCCTGTGCTGCTCGCGCCGCGTGGCGAACTGGCGGCCAACGCGCTGGCACTCAAGGGACGCAAGAAGTCGCTCTACATCCGGCTTTCCCGCCTGTTGGGTTTGTATCGCGGGATCACCTGGCACGCGTCTTCGGAGAGCGAGCGAGCGGAGATCCTGCGCTTTTTTGACGGGCCCGTCGAGATCGCCGCCGATCTCCCCGCACCCCCTCCCGGCCCCGATGCCCTGCCCGCACCGCCGCCGAAACGCCCCGGCGAGCTGCGGCTGGTGTTTCTCAGCCGGCTGGCACGCAAGAAGAATCTGGCGCGCGCGATCGAGTTGACCGGGCGCGTCAAGGGGGACATCGTCTTCGACATCTACGGAACCGCCGAGGATCCGGAGTATCTCGCCGAGTGCAAGGCGTTGATCGACAGGTTGCCGCCGAACGTGCGCTGCAGGTATCGAGGGCCGCTCCGCTACGAACAGGTGCATCAAACCCTGGCGAGGTACCACGTGTTCCTGTTCCCGACGCTGAACGAGAACTTCGGGCACGTGATCCTGGAGGCGCTGCTCGCGCGCTTACCGCTGATTCTCTCGGATCAGACGTTCTGGCGCGGCCTGCAGGCCAAGGGGGCCGGGTTTGATCTGCCGCTCTCCGACGTCTCGGGGTTCGATGCCGCGATCCGCCGCTTCGTCGAGATGGACCAGGATCGCTACGACGAGATGTCACGCAACGCGTTGAAGCTCGCCCAGGCCTACCTGGACGACCCCGGGCCGCTGAACGAGACGCGCAACCTATTCCTGCGTTGCCTGGATCGGCCGGCATGAAACGGCGGCGCGTGCTTGCGTTGGTCGCCGAGGCGTACGGCTCGAGCGGCGGGATCGCGCAGTTCAACCGGCACCTGCTGGACGCCATGGCGCTGCGCGATGACCTGGACGTGAGGGCACTGGGGCTTTACGGAGACACCCAATGCGGTGAACCGGACGGACTCGTCTGGAAGGCGCCGTTCCGCAACAAGGCGGCGTACGGCATGCGGGCACTGCGGGAAGCGCTTGCGTTCAACCCCGATCTGATCGTCAGCGGGTTGATCGGCTTCGGCAGTTTGGCGGTTCTGCTCAAGTCGTTGACGCGCTCGCGGCTGTGGTCGGTGACCCACGGATGGGAAGCGTGGCAGCCGGGTTCGTGGACGGACAACTGGGGCCTGAGGCGGTCGGAGATGATCACCTCGGTCAGCCGGTTCACCCGCAACAAATTGCTGGCCTGGCTCGAGCGGCCGGCCGAACGGGTCAAGCTGCTCCCCAACACGATCGACCTGGACCGTTTCGAGCCGGCTCCTCGGCCCGAGGCGCTCGAACGACGCTACGACGTGGCGGGCAAGAAGGTGCTGGTCACCCTCGGTCGGCTCGCGGCAATCGACGCGTACAAGGGCCAGGACCGAATCATCCGGTTGATCGCCGAACTCGACGATCGCTGCGGCCCGGTGCATTACATCATCGCCGGCGATGGCGACGATCGGCGGCGTCTCGAAGAACTGGTCGAGGAACTCGGAGTCGAAAGATTCGTGACCTTCGCGGGTTTCGTTCCCGACGAGGACGTCGAGGACCTGTACAGGCTCGCCGACCTGTTCGTCATGCCCAGCACCGGCGAGGGGTTCGGTATCGTCTACCTGGAAGCGATGGCCTGCGGGTGCCCCGTCGTGGCCGGGAACAAGGACGGCAGCGTCGATGCGCTGGCGGACGGCGAGTTGGGGCGGCTGGTCGATCCGGACGACCGAACCGCGCTGCTGGAGGCGATCATGGCGAGCCTCGTCGAGGGCCGCCGCAACGACGCGCGCATCCCCGGCGTGGAGCGCTTCGCGCTGCCGCCGTTTCGCAGACGAGTCAGCGAACTGATCGACCACATCCTTCCTGAAGAGCCGGGTATCTAGTCCCGGGTTATTTGGCGTACGGCGCGGTCGGTCGAGTAATCGGTTTCGAGCAACCTCCGGCCGTTGGCGCCCAACCGTTGTCGCAGCTCGGGCTGATCCAGTAGTTTCAACGCGTTGACGCGAAACGCCTCGTCGTCGCCGTTGAGCGACACCAGCCCGGCCGCGTGGTCCTCGATCACCTGCTTCAGATCGTTGCCCGGGTTGATGCTGGCCAACGTGGGCATCGAGAAATACATGTAGCCCAGCATTTTCCCCGGGAAGTTTTGCGTCATGAGTCCCGCGTCGAGCGTGATCAGCCCGATATCGAATTCCGACAACACGGCGAGGTAGGCCGCTTGGTCGAGCGGCGGGTGGAAGCTGACGTTGGAGAGCCCGCGGCACTTGACGTCTCGCTCGAGCCGGGCAACCTCGCTACCGTCGCCGACGAGCAGGAAATGAGCCTCCGGCCGGTCGCGCAGCGCGGCGGCCAGACGGATCACGTTGTCCATGTCCTGCGCGACTCCGATGTTGCCGCCGTAGAAAAAAACCGTTTTCCCGGTGAGCCCTTGCGTTTCGCGCAGTCTCGTTCGGGGCAGACCCTCGTGCTTGTTCGGCGACCAGTGCCACAGCACCTCGAGGGCGTACTTGCCGGACCACCCCTGCTCCTCGAAGTAGGCCAGGTTGGCCGGCGACTGCACCCCGATGCGATCCGCGGCGTCGTACTGGAGCCGCTCCATGCGCCGAAAGTAACGCCACGGCAAACCGCCGCGGCGCAGGATCCCCGCATCGACGGCCCACTGCGGGAAGATGTCACGCAGGATCAGGTAGCTCGACGCTCGCCAGATTTTCTTCAGGCGGCGGACCAGCGGCCCGAAGAAGATGGTCGGCGAGTAGAACACGATACGATCGCACGGGTACTCGAGAAAGAACTGTTCGCCGCCGCGCCACAGCAACGAGGACAGCCGCGCTTCGTGGAACGCGCGGAGCGGCCGCCACGCACCCTTGATCCGCGAGGAGCGCACGCGCAGTACGTCGATTCCTTCGCTGTGGCTCACCTCTGCGGTCGTCTCGAGCGACTCGTCGGGCGCCGCCAGCCGAACTTCGTGACCCTGGCGGCGGAGTGCAATCGCTAGATCGTGGATCAAGCGAGCGCTGGACTTGGTGCTAGGCAGGTAACAATCGACGAGCAGCAGGATACGCATACGGAGCCGCGATGCTACTACGGTTCCCGACGTCCCGGCCTAGAAAAAGTAAGCTGCGGACAGGGTTGCTACAATGCCAGCCGCCCGCGCCGGTGGGTTCGCAAAGAGGACTTCGATGAGCATCGTCACGATCACCGGGATCCGGCCGGATTTCATTCGGATGAGCGCCGTTTTTGAACGGCTCGACGCCGAGTTCGAACACGTGATGATCCACACCGGACAGCACTACGACGACGAGTTGAGCAAGATTTTCTTCAGCGAGCTCGACATCCGGCAGCCGGACTACACACTCGAGGCCGGCACGCGGAGCCGCACGCCGTACGAACAGTTGTCGTACCTGTCGACGGCGGTGATCGAGTTGCTCCACGCCGAGAAGATGGACCCCGAGTTGATCCTGTTCCTCGGCGATTCCCACTCCGCGCTGGCGTCGGTCCCGCTATTCAAGGAGGGCTATCGGATCGGCCACATCGAGGGCGGCATGCGTTCGTACGACCGGCGCATGCCCGAGGAGACCAACCGAGTCTGCTGCGACTACTGCTCGGACCTGGTATTCGTGTACACGCCGCTCTACAAAGAGCGTCTGATCGCGGAAAACAAGGACCCGGACCATATTTTCGTGGTCGGCAACACGATCGTGGAGGTCGTCAAAAAGTACCGGCCCCGCGGGCCGCGGGCACGTAATTATATCCTGGCCGACATCCATCGAAACGAGAATCTGCGTGACGCCCGACAATACGGGCATATGTTGGACTACCTGGACGGACTGGGGATGGCCATGGGAATGGAGGTCCGGTTGGTACGGTTCAACCGAGCCGTCAAGCTGATCGAGGAGCACGACCTGCTGGCCGGCCGCGACCAGGTGCGCCTGGTCGGCCCGTACGGCTTCCTCGACTACCTCGACTTGCAGTACCAGGCGCGAGCGATCGTGTCGGATTCCGGGACGAGCCAGGAGGAGTGCCCGCTGCTCGGGGTGCCCGTAGCGGTGCCGCGCGATTTCACCGAGCGGCCGGAGTCCGTGGAGTTCGGCAACAGCATCCTCATCGGCGAAAACAAACCGGTCAACGAGATGATCGACACCTCGATCCGTTTCTTCGACGGCTACACGATCTCGGACGAACAGTTGGCTTGGCTCGGAGACGGCAACACCTCTCAAGCCATCGTCGATGTCCTCACCAGAGAACTCTAAATGAAAGGACCGCGCTGATGAGCAACATCCTGATCGTCGGTGGCGCCGGATATGTCGGCGGCGCGGTGACCGACCTGCTCGTCGGAGGCGAGCATTCGATCCGCGTCTACGACAACATCCTCTACGAGGACTCCTACCGTAAGCCGGTCGATTTCGTCTTCGGCGACGTACGCGACGGGACCGCCCTCAAACCGCACCTCGACTGGGCCGACGTCGTGGTCTGGCTCGCGGCGATCGTCGGCGACGGCGCATGCCAACTCGACCCGGACACCACGATCGCGGTCAACCAACGATCCGTCGAAGGATTGGTCAAGAACTACGACGGGCGCATCGTATTCATGTCGACCTGCTCGGTCTACGGCGCGCAGGATGTCGAGCTCAACGAGGAATCACCCAAGGGGCCGCTCTCGCTCTACGCCTCGACCAAGCTGGAAGCCGAGTCCTATCTGGCGGACAAGAATGCGATCATCTTCCGTCTCGGAACGCTGTTCGGCGTCGGCGATCTGTACTCACGGATCCGGATGGACCTCGTAGTCAACTTCCTGACGGTGCGGGCCCACACGGTGGGCAAGATCAACGTCTTCGGCGGCGATCAGTTCCGGCCGTTGCTGCACGTCAAGGACGTCGCGCGCGGCATCGAGAGGGTGCTATTCGATTCAAGCACCGGCATCTACAACCTGCACCGCCAAAATGTGCGCATTATCGATCTCTCGTACCAGATCCGGAACCATTTCCCCGATCTCGAGATCGAGCGCACCGACCAGCCGTTCCAGGATACGCGCAACTACCGCGTACGGAGCGATCGCGCGATCAACGACTGGAACTTCGACTCAGTGTATTCGATCGACGACGGGATCGGCGAGATCAAGGCGTTGGTCGAGCACCACCGGATCAAGGATCTCGACCATGCACGTTATTCCAACCAACGCTACCTGCAAGAACAACCGTTGAGGCAACCGTGAGCGAACCTCGTCTGATCAAGGGCGGCCTGACGGTCGACGACCGCGGCCAGGTCAGCTTCGTCAACGATTTCGATTTCAAGGGCGTCAAGCGCTTCTACGCGGTGGAGAATCACAGCTGTGGCTTCATCCGCGCCTGGCACGCCCACAGGAAAGAATCCAAGTACGTGATGGTCGTCAAGGGCGCCGCGTTGATCGGCGCGGTCGAGATCGACGACTGGGACAACCCCTCCAAGGACGCCAGGGTGCATCGCCACGTACTGAGCGAGCGAGCGCCGTCGGTGTTGTTCATCCCGGCGGGCTACGCCAACGGCTTCATGTCGTTGACCGAAGACGCGAAAATCCTGTTCTTCAGTACCAGTTCCCTTGCTGACAGCCTGGGGGACGACGTGCGCTACGACCCCCGCCACTGGGATCCGTGGACCGTCGAAGAACGCTGAGGAGCGAGATCCGATGAGCCGCACCGTCGTATTGGGAGCCAACGGCATGCTCGGGTATGCCGTCCGCACTTACTTCTCGCGTAAGGGTGACGTCGTCGTCGCGCTGGGCCGCGCCGAGTTCGATATCATCGCGGATCCGATGAGCGCGCTCGAGGAGTTGCTCGCCGGCGCCGATCGCGTGATCAACTGCGCCGGGGTGATCAAACCGCGCATCGCCGACATGGCCCTCGAGGACGTGCTCAAGGTCAATGCGATCTTCCCGCGCAACCTGGCCCAATTGTGCAACCGTCTGGAGATCCAGCTGTACCACGTGACGACCGACTGCGTGTACTCGGGTAACGACGGCGGCTACACGGAGAAGAGCTACTTTGACGCCGAGGACATCTACGGGCTGTCCAAGAACGCCGGCGATGCCGCCGACTGCATGGTCCTGCGCACCTCGATCATCGGAGAGGAAGAGGGACAGAGCCGTTCGCTCCTGGAATGGTCCCGGAGCCAGGCGGGCAAGCAGGTCAACGGGTTTGTCAACCACCAATGGAACGGCGTCACGACCCTGCACCTGGCTGAAGTGATCGACCACATCGAGTCGAAGGGACTGTACGCGCGCGGCATCCACCACGTCCACTCCCCAAACGTCGTCAACAAGGCCGAACTCCTGGAGATCCTCAACGACGTCTACGGGCTCGAGCTGACGATCCGACCCGTCGAGGCGCCCAGCGCCTGCGACCGTTCGATGTCCAGCGTGCTCCCACTCAGTGCGACGGTCGCGACCAAACCGATCCGCCAGCAGGTCAAAGAGATGCGTGCCTTCTTCGAAGCCGACTGACCGCCGGCTTTTAGGATCGTAGTGCCGTTAGAACATGCGTAGAACTACGACCAGAAATTCATCCTGCCCCTCGAGTTCGGGGATGTCGGACCACAGCGCGCGACCGTAGCTGACCGAGACCACCAATTTCCAAGGCGCGACGAAGTTCGCTGCGATCCCGATTCCACCGTGGTTCTGCATGCCCAGCATCGAGGCATCCTCCTGGACCCAGGCGGATTCGACCACCGCATCGAAACGGACGACTTCAAGCAGGTTGAACGAGTAGCCCGCGCGAACGATTTGACCCTTGTCGAAACGAACGCCGGAACCGGCGAAACCGTTGAGTCGCGTATCGCCGAACAAACTGAACTGCCAGCGGCTGAAACGATCGAGGTCCGTGCCGCCGAACAGGTTGGTCTCCATGCGGACCTTCTGGAACTTCGGGAGGAACCACTCCTTGCTCGCGCTCAACGCGAAACGGGTGAAGCGCCGACGCACGGGTTCCGCCGTGGTCGCGACGTAGCTCATGCTTAGGGGATCGAACCGGACGGGGGTCCCCGCCAGGTCGTCAAGCAGCCCGAAGCTCGCGAACTCACTGCGACGCGCGGCCGTGGCGAAAGTCGACACGGACCAGCCGCGACGGTTGTACTCCAGCCCCAGCCGGTTGCGGTACTCGACGTGATCCGGCGGGAGCAGCAACCGTAGGGGCGTGTTCAACGGGTTCATGTTGTGGTTGTCGATCGCGCGCCGCGTGTCGCTGTTCTCGAAGAACTGAACGTAACGGCCGCCGCCACTCAGGTTGAACTTGAGGAACTTGCCTATCGGGATCCCCAGGCTGACCGACAGGTTCTGGCTGCGCGAATCGATCTGCTCGAATACCAGTTCGGTGTCGCCGGCAAAAACCTTGTCGCCGAACTTCAGCGCCGACAGCGTCGCGTTCGCGGTGGTGTCCCAGCTGCGGTTGAAGGCGTTGGGGTCGCTGAACGTGAAGAAGTTGATCGCTCCGGCGATGAACGCGTTGAACTGGATGCCGCGGTCCCACACATCGAAGTTGAAGTAGTTCACCCCGGCGAGCGGGGTGATCCCATCGGACGATTGATCCCGGAATGCCCCGCCGAGCAGGAACAGCCGGCTGTTGTCGAACTCGCTCCGGACGACCCGGGTGCCATCCTCGGCGCGGTCGAGGTAGCGGACACCCTCGTCGGTGTCGCGCATCATTTTGTTGTCGCCGTCATAGGCGCGCTTACGTTCGGCCTCGAATTCGGCGGCCGGAGGATTGACGCGCACGTCCCAGAACGTCAGTTCGCGCCGCACCACGAAGTTCCGCCCGGCCGCGTTCCAGATCTGCTGGCCGCTGACCTCCGACAGGAGCCGGTAGGATTCACCGTCCGGACCGCGCACCTCCGCATACAGATCGATCTCCTCGTTGGACAGTACCGGGGCCTCGAGTTGCGTCTGGACCAGGGAGGTCTTGACGCGGGAGAACGTCTCGGTATCGATCCAAACGCGTCCGCGATACAGGCTCAGCGGGGCGTTCGGATCCGTTGGCGCAAACGCCAGGATCCAGGCCTCGCGCCCGCCGACCCGGCCCTTGCCGACCTTGCGATACGCGTAGCTGCGGTCGAGCGTCAGGTCCATCGGTAGGGTCAGTACCTTCTCGGGCTGGATCAGCGGAATCTCGGGGATCTTTTTCCATTTCAACCGGTTCCCGTTGATGAAGAAGTCGGTCTCTTCCCACTCCAACGAGCCGCCGCGCTCCCAGAAGTAGTTGGCCTCGACCGAGTAGTCGATGGTCGAGCCGCCGGCGGCCAGCGTGAAGTGCAGGTCGGTGCGCCACGTGCCGTGTAGCGTTCCAGCCGGTCGTCCTGTTCGCGCTGAACCTGGCGGTACCGCGCGAGGATCTCCTCGGCGGTCGGTTCGCGTGTGCCCATCGTTTCGATCGCTTGCGGTGGAAGGTCCAGCGGTCCGCTGGGGCGAACGAACCGCACGGCGAGCGGGTACTTCCCGCGGCGAACGCGTATCGAACGACCGCTGCCGTAACGTGCGCTTCCGATGCGGTCCGTCTCTCCGGTCAGCAGGTCGACGAGTTCCGTCTCGCGCATCCCCCGATCGGACAGCAACAACCGATCGATCGGCGACGCCAAACGCTCTCCGGGCGCGCGATAGAACACCAGTGTCGATGCGGTGTCCGCGTTGTACAGCCGCAGCAACGCCCGGCCACCGGCGATGGCGCCGCCGCCCGCATCGACCACCGTGGCATTGCCCAGCGGAGCCGGCGCGTACTGTTGCGAAACCAGCGCATGCGTGCGGTCGATCCAGTTCGTCAGTTCCGGGTCCGACGCATGCCCCTCGATCATCGCGACCGCCGCGCCGGCGGAAAGCGCTTCCAGACAGGCAGCGGCGCGGTCGCCGGGCGACCCGACGGCGGCGATCACCCAGATCCGTGGCGCGGGCGGGTGTTGCAAGGTTGCGACGATCCACTCGCCAAGCCTCTTCGATAGCGCGTTGCCGTTCACGGGATCGGTCAGTTCCAGCGGGATCACGTCGACGTACGGGGCCACGTCGAGAGTCCACAAATCATGCTGCAGCGCCGGACGATCGGACGGCACCGATGCCTGCAGAATCGAGATCTCGACTCCGCGGGCACGCGCTTCGGCACGAGCCGCGAGCGTGGTCGTCTTGAGCAGGTAGGCATAGCCCGCGAGTTCCTCCGGGCTCGAGATCCGGCGCCCGACCTGCAGCGTCACGAGTCGCGACCCGGCCCGGCGCACGGCCTCGCGCGCGAACTCGATCCAGGCGTCGATCCAGGCCGGATCGGACAGATCCGGCACGCCGTCGAGCGTGATGACGACTCTCCTACCACTCCGATGCAGGCGCTCGAGGGATGCCTCGAAGGCGTTCCAATCGAACGGCTCCGCGTTCGAGAACGCCGCTTCGACACGCACGTAACTCGACGCCGGCTGGGACCCGATCGAGGGTTCGTGCGCTGCCGACCACCAGAGGCCGAGGGCCGGGGGTTGTTCGGAGGCAAGAACCGGTGCGACGACGATCAGCCCGAGTAAGAACGAAAAGAACAGGGACACGCGTGTCTGGGAGAGGGTCACGGAGCCTCGCTCACGGCGTGGATCGGCTGCGCGATGCAACCGGTCCGGATGGCCGGAATTCATTGTTCGCCAGCGACCGGTGACTGTCAAACGGTCGCGCTTTCCCTTGACGAAACCGAACGCGTGCTATAACCCCACTCCCCCGACTCGAGCCGACAAGGAGCCTCCTGAATGCCCACGGCAATCGTTTTTGCCGCCCCGGTGCGCACACCGATCGGAAAATTCGGCGGCGGCCTCGCGGACCGGACCGCGGTCGATCTCGGTGCCCACGCGGCGCGCGCCACTCTCGAACGTAGTGGGATCGCAGCGGATCAAATTGACCAGACGATCCTCGGGCATGCACGTCAGGCAGGCTGCGGCCCCAACCCAGCGCGCCAGGTCGCGCTGGCGGCGGGTCTCCCGGTCGAGCGACCGGCGTTCACGATCAACCAGGCCTGTCTATCCGGTATGCAAGCGGTGATGGCGGCGATTCGCGCGATTCTCGTCGGCGAGGCGCACGTGGTGCTGGCGGGCGGAATGGAGTCGATGAGCCGCGTGCCGTACCTCCTGGATGCGCGCTGGGGTTGGCGGATGGGACATCGAAGCGCGGTCGACGCCATGGTCCGTGACGGTTTTCTCGATCCCATCTGCGATCAGTTGATGGGTCAAACGGCGGAAACGCTGGCGACGCGTTACGAAATCACGCGGGACGAGCAGGACGCCTACGCGGCGCGCACCCAACAGCGCGCCGAGTCGGCCCGCCGCGACGGTCGTTTCGACCGCGAGATCGTTCCGATCGAGCTGACGCAGCGAAAGCAGACGATCACGGTGAAACGGGACGAACACCCGCGGGCCGGCGTCTCGGTCGAGAGCCTGGCCAAGCTGGCTCCGGTGTTCGACCCCGAAAACGGGACCGTTACCGCGGGCAACTCGAGCGGGATCACCGACGGTGCCGCCACGTTGCTCGTGCTGGCCGGTGAAACGGCCGACAAACTCGGAGTCGAACCGATCGCGCGCTGGGTCGGTTCGCGCGTCGACGGAGTGCGGCCCGATATCATGGGGCTCGGCCCGGTTCCGGCGGTCCGCAACCTGCTCGAGAGCACACGGATTTCGTTGGACGACATCGATTTGATCGAGCTCAACGAAGCGTTCGCCGCACAGGTCCTCGCCGTCGATCGTGAGTTGGGATTCGATCCCGAACGACTGAACGTCAATGGTGGCGCCATCGCGTTGGGTCACCCGATCGGCTGCAGCGGCGCCCGCATCCTCGTCACGTTGTTGCACGAGATGCAACGCCGCGAAGTGCAACGCGGGCTGGCGACGTTGTGCGTGTCGGGCGGGATGGGCGGCGCGATGCTCGTGGAGCGGATCGACGGAACATGAGCGGACCGGTCCAGGTTTCCAAACTCGACGGGTACGTCCGAATCACCCTCGATCATCCCCCGCTGAACGTCCTGACCAACGCGGGACTCGCGGCACTCGCGGACGCGTTCTCCGAGGCGGGCGCGGACCCGGCGACACGCCTGATCCGGCTCGACGCGAACGGAAAAGCGTTCAGCGCCGGCGTCGACGTCGGTGACCATCTGGGCGACAAAGTACACACGATGATGCGCGAACTCGCGCGCCTATTCGACACGATCGACGACCTCGAACAGCCTACCGTCGCGACCGTGCGGGGCGTGTGTCTGGGCGGCGGTTGCGAACTGATCGCGGCGATGGATCTCTGCTACGCCGGCGAAGCAGCGACGTTCGGGCAGCCGGAAATCCGCCTCGGGTTATTCGCCCCGCCGGCATCGGTGTTGCTACCGCGACTGATCGGCGAACGCCGGGCGTTCGAGCTGTTGCTCAGCGGCGCGACGATCTCCGCGATCCGTGCGGCGGAGATCGGTCTGGTCAATCGCGTGTTCCCGGACGACCGCTTGGAGGAGGAAGTGGACGCGGTGTGCGGCACCCTGCTGGCGCATTCGGGCGTGGCGTTGCGGCAAGCCAAGAAAGCCGTGCGGCTTGCACGCGGGTTGAGCAACGTCGAGGCCCACCGTAAGGTGCACCGCCTCTACATGGACGAACTGATGCAGACGAAGGACGCCCACGAGGGCCTCAGCGCATTTCTTCAAAAGCGGTCCGCGGCCTGGCGCCACGAGTAAGGCGGTTACAGACCACCCACTAACGAGTGCCCCAGTCGACGACCTGCCGCAGGTGAACCAGCGACAGGGTCTTGCCGGCCCGTAGCGGGACGAAACCGTCAGGCCGGCTGTTGAGGTAATCGATCAGCCGTTCGCGGCCTGGCGGCATCGCGAACGAGACCGTTCCCTCGAGCGTCGATCCATCGGCGAGTCGACACATCACCAGGACGGGATCGCCCGCACCGGGTTCCATCTCGACATCGACGTCTTCCTCGTTCAGGAGTTCCACGCGTAGGATCCAGTCGCGCGAGATCAGGCGCGAGCCGTTCTCCTGCACCAGTGCGAGGAAGCGGTCACCGCCATCGGCGAGACGGTCGGACAGTCGGACGACCGCCCCGCCGGGACCTTCGACGGGCACGAACAGTTGACCGAGAAGCGGGTCTCCCTGTCTCAGGTGCACCACGACTTGAACTTTTCGTTGCGGGACCCGGTACGTCAGCATCGCGGCCTCCTAGGCGCTTTTCGCCCGGTTTCCCGGAAAACATAGGTTCGCGAACGTCGAAAGGCCATTTCATGGGGTTTTCAGGGGTTCTAGGCTTGCCCGACGTATTCGGCGACTTAGATTATCCCAGGAGGAACGGAATGCCTCTTTACGGAACCCTGACAACCATGCCGCTGCCGGACTTGCTGCAGTGCCTGTGCAACGCTCGTGTGACGGGAACGCTCCGGGTCGAGCGTAACCGCGTGAGCAAGTCCATCCGTCTGCACAAGGGCATGATCGTCGGGTGCTCGTCGGACGATCCGGCGCAACGGATCGGCCATTTCCTGTTGAGCCGCGGCCAGATCACCGAGGAGCAGCTTCGCGAAGCGCTCCAGCTTCAAGAGGTCGGCGGCCAGCATCTCGGGATGCTGCTCGTCGAGTTGGGCGCGCTGTCGCCGGAGCAACTTTCCGTCAACCTAGAAGCTCAGGCCGAAGAAACGATCCACAGCCTGTTCGACTGGGATGACGCCGTGTTCCGTTTCCAGGAAAGCGAGAACGACCCCGCCAGCGCGTTCCCCGTCAGCCTCCGTGTCGAGGATGTGCTGCTACGCGGACTCCAGCGCTACGACGAAATGCGGCGGATCCGCGAGGTGTTCAATGATCCGGGCATCGTACTCGAAACAACAGAGAAGAAGCCGCCGACTGTTGTGGCCGAGAATGGCATGGGCCGCAAGTTGTGGGAATTGGTCGACGGTGAGCGAACGGTCGCCGAGATCCTGCTCCAGGTGCACGGGTCGGAATACGTGGTCACCAAGTTCCTGTTCGAGCTGCACCGCTCGGGGCTGGTTCGGATCGCCTGCGTCAAGCCGATCGCCACCCATCCGGGGGTGAGCGAGAAACCCGGCTCGGAGGAGGCCAACGAACCGCCGGCGTCGGCAACGACGGAAGCCTCTGCGGAAGAGCAAACGTTCGAAGAACTGCTGACCGAACTCGACCCGGACATCGATCTTCCCGCCGTAGCACCGGTCGAGCAAGAGGACCGTACCGCGAAGACCACGGAAGCGGCGGTCGGCGAGGTGCCCGTCGATTCACCGGCGGACGCAAAGGAGACCGACAGGGTCTCCGTCGAGGACTCGGGGTCACACCCGCTCGAACACAATCTCGAGAAAGCACGGCGGTTCATGATCGACTCGGAATTCGAAAAAGCGCTCGACGTCCTCGATCGACTGTGCCGCGAACAACCCGGCGACGAATCGCTACGACGGCTGACCGCGGAAGCCGAGGCCGCATTCATCGAGAAGGCCTATCGACACTACCTCCCGCCGAGCAAGATACTCTCGCTGACGCGCACGATGGACGGCCTGAAGACCGAAAACCTGTCGCCCAGCGAGTTCTTCCTGCTGAGCCGCATCGACGAGACTTGGGACGTCAAGTCGATTATCCAGATCGCTCCGCTGCGCGAATCCGAGACGCTGCGAACGCTCAAACGGTTACGCGAAAACGGCTTGATCGAACTGAAGGACCCCTGAGAGCCCGTCCTCCGCGCCGATCGCGCGACCGATGCTACAATAGACTAGTGTAGAAGCCTTTTCTTCACAGCGACTTAGCGGAGACCCTGCCCGTGGCACCGTCGGCCGGCGAGATCATCCAACGCTTGGGGAACGACGGGCTCGCCCGCGTGCTGGACGATTTGATGGACCAGGCGCGCCTGGCGCGCCTGGCGACCGCATGCGGCCTCAAGTACCCGGGGGTCCGGGTCCGGTCCGTCAAACGCGATCGCCTGCTGACCGATCTCGTGGCGCGTTCGGAAACGGAGAAAACCACACGGCATGCCATCCAGCGCGCACTGGACAAGGATACCCGGACCGAGCGTCGCCGCTGGAGCGCGTTGTCCGGCGAGGACAAGGCCCGTCGGTTAAGCGATGAGGAATTCCTGCGTTCGCGTGGCAACCTGGGCCGCCATCTGTGGTTCCTGGCCTCGACAAGCGACGACGGCGAGGACGGGTTCGGTAATCTCGCCCGGCAACATCTCCAACGCATGGTGCAAAACGGCACTCTCGCGACACGGGAACCGGTCACCAGCCGGGCCGAACAACGGCTCAAACGACGGAACACCTCCCTCGAGAAGAAAGTGCAGTACCTTGAAACACAACTTACCCGGAGCCGCGAAAGCGAGAAACGGATCAAACGGGATCTGATCCAGCGCAAGGGCGACCTAGCGGAGACCCGGATGCTGGCCGAACGGGTTCGTCGCGAGCGGGACGATTCGAAGTTGGCGCTCGATCGTGTCCGTGCCGAAAAACCGGTCGGCATCGACTCCGCGCGCTTGATCGAACCGCTTGAGCGCGCGATCAAGCGCCTCTCGACCGGGCAGCACAAGCTGACGCACGTGATCGAGAAGTCGATGGCGTCGCCGGCAGCAGCGCGTCCACCATCCTCCAAATCGCTCGATGAGCTAACGGAGATACTGAAGACGGTTCAGAAGGAGTGCGCGGCGTTGCGGCGCGAGCACAAACGCGAGAAGGAAGATCTGGCCAAACGGCTGGACGAATTCGCCGCTGCGGTCAAGAAATCCCCCGCGAAGAAAGAACGCAAACCACGCATCAAGGAAGCCGACAAACGGGTCGGGGTGTTCATCGACGTCCAAAACGTCTACTACGGAGCGCGGAAACTCAAGGGCAAACTCGACTTCGACGCGCTGATGGAATCCGCGATCATCGACCGCCGGTTGATCCAATGCACCGCGTACGTGGTCGAATCCAAGGAGATCGATCAATCCGGTTTCATCGCGCGCCTCCAACAGAAGGCGATCGAGGTGCGCCGCAAGTCACTTCGCGTGCGCTCCGACGGCTCGACGAAGGGCGATTGGGACATGGAACTGGCACTGGACATCCTGGACGCTGCGGCGAACCTGGACGTCGTGGTGCTAGTGTCGGGAGACGGAGACTTCACCTCACTGGTCAAACGGGTCAAGCGGATCGGGCCACGGGTCGAGGTGATCTCGTTCCCCCGCAACACGGCCAAGTCGTTGCTCGAGGCAGCCGACCGATTCCAGCCACTCGATCGTAAGTTCATGATCCGAAGTTCGGTAACGGAAAAGATCCGGTAGCTACGAATCCACGAAACGAATGCCCGCAGCATCTGCAACGAGATGCCGCCGGCTCCGTTTCCATTCCGGGAGCACGTAGACGGACGTGCCTCCCGCCAGTTGCCAGTGCTTCTCGACGTGAAAGTGCCCGAGCACGATCGCATCGTAGCCGCGTGCGGCAAACTTCGAAGCGTAATCGCCGATCATCGCGCCGGGGAACTCGCGCTTGAACGCGACGTTGGTGCTGCGCATCCACGTCTCGAGTTTCCCCGCGACACTCAGCCGCAGCCTTGCGGGCAGCAGGTTGAAACAGCCCCAGAACGGGCCCGAGCGGCTGAACCGCCGCCATACCCGGTACCGGCGGTCCGCGCGATTGGCCAGGTCCCCATGGATCGCCCACAGCGACCGGCCGGCCACGCGTTGCTCGAGGCCAGTGTCCCCGACCGTATCGAACAGGTCGCCCTGGAACGCCCGTCCGATCCGGTAGTCGCGGTTGCCCTCGACGTAGTGCACCGCAACTCCGCGTCCGCGAATCGCGCGAAGCGTCTCCGCCACCTCGTGCTGGTGTGCCAACTGCATCTCGGGTTGCCCGACCCAGAGGTTGAACAGGTCCCCCATCAGGACCAGCGAGTCGCAGGTCTCGGACAGACGGTGAAGCATCCGTGTAAACGGCTGCACGGCTGCATCCCCCAGATCCAGATGGACATCCCCGATAAAGGCGACGCGTGATCGTTCCACCTTCACTGGTCGGCCTCGGGACCGGCGAGGAACGCATCTCGAAACTCGGCGTATCCACCCGCTTCGATCGCAGCGCGGATGCGCCCCATCAGACCCAGGTAGTACGTCAAATTGTGCAACGTATTCAGCCGCGAGGCGAGGATCTCGCCGGTGGTGTAGAGGTGGCGCAGGTAGCCGCGTGAATACCGGCGGCACGTGTCGCAGCGGCAGTCCGGGTCGAGCGGGCCGGGGTCACGCCGGTATTCGGCGCGCTTGATGTTGACCCGGCCCCGGGACGTGAACAACGTCCCGCAACGCGCGTTGCGCGTGGGCATCACACAATCGAACAGGTCGATGCCGGACTCGACCGCCAGCACCAGATCGCGAGGACGACCGACGCCCATAAGATAGCGTGGCCGGTCTTCGGGAAGCATCGCGACGGTCTGCTCGACGGTTCGCATCACCGTCGCTCCCGGTTCCCCGACCGACACGCCGCCGATCGCATACCCGGAGAAATCGAGTTCCAAGAGTTCGCGTACGCTGCGCTCACGTAGATCGGGGAACACCCCGCCCTGCACGATACCGAACGCCACTCCCGGACCGTGATAGGCAGCAACGCTGCGCCGGGCCCACGCGGTGGTACGCGCGACCGCGCGCGCGACCTCGTCTCTCCCTGCATCACCGGGCGGGCACTCGTCGAAAACCATCACGATATCCGAACCGAGTGCGGCCTGAATCTCCATGCTCCGCTCGGGGGTCAGCCGGTGATCGCTCCCGTCGAACGGCGCACGAAATGAAACTCCGTCGTCGTCGATACGCCGCAGATTGGCCATCGAGAACACCTGGTACCCACCCGAGTCGGTCAAGATCGGGCCGTCCCACTGCATGAATTGATGCAGTCCTCCGAGGTCGGCGATCACGTCGTGTCCGGGACGCAAGTAGAGGTGGTACGTGTTGGCCAGGACGATCGACGCGCCGCACTCACGCACCTCATCGACGGTCAAAGCCTTGACGCTGCCGGCCGTTCCGACCGGCATGAACGCCGGCGTGGGGATCTCGCCGCGAGCCAAGGTCAGTGTGCCGCGGCGCGCGCGACCGTCCGTGGCGGACAACCGGTAACTCAGACTCATGACGGTTCCACCCACATCGCATCGCCGTAGGAATAAAAACGGTAGCCGGCCTCGATCGCCACCCGGTAGGCCGCAAGGATTCTCTCATGCCCACCAAACGCACTAACCAGCATGAGGAGCGTCGACTTCGGTAGGTGAAAATTGGTGATCAGTGCGTCGACGCAGCGGAAGTCGTATCCGGGAGAGATGAACAACGCGGTGGCGCCACGCGTCGGGGCGACCTCACCTTTTTCGTTGGTGCAGTGCTCGAGGACACGAACCACCGTCGTTCCCACGGCAACCACACGGCCGCCGCGGCGGCGACACTCCCGGACCGCCGCGGCACAGGATTCGTCGAGTGTGAACCTCTCCTCGTGCATCGAGTGATCCTCGAGCCGCTCGACATGGACGGGCTGAAACGTTCCCGGACCGACGTGCAAGGTCAGGCGGGTCCGCCGGATCCCGCGCCGTTCGAGGTCGGCGAGCAAGCGATCGGTGAAGTGCAGACCCGCCGTTGGAGCGGCCACGGCCCCGGGCCGGTTCGCGTAAACCGTCTGGTAGCGGTCGCGGTCCGCGTCGTCCCCTTCCGGCGGTCGCTCGATGTACGGCGGCAACGGCATCGTGCCCGCTTGTTCCACCGCGCGGTCGACCGGTCCGTCCGCACAGGCAAAGCGCACGCTCCAGACCCGCCCGTCGCGCGAGAGAATCTCGGCGGTCAACCCGGCCCCGAAATGGATCGTCGAGCCGGCCGCAGGCTTACGCGAGCCACCCAGCCAGACGCGCCAAACCGAATCGCTCTCCCGCTCGATCAGCAGCAACTCGACACGGCCGCCCGTCTGTTTTTGGCCGATCAGACGCGCCGGGATGACCTTCGTATCGTTGACGACGAGGAGATCGTCCGACGTCAAGCACGCATCCAACCCTTCGAACCGGCGGTGCACGATGCGGTCGCCGGACAGCACCATCAGGCGCGAGCGGTCACGCGGCACGACCGGGTGTTGTGCAATCGCTGCGGGTGGAAGTTCGTAGTCGAAATCGTCGGGGCTCATCGACGCACTTTAGCAAGAGACGGGGAGCCGGGGGCTAGGTCAGCAGGAGGACGAGCAGGACGACGGTGGCCGTCAACGCGACGCCGACCCCGACCCACAGGAGCAAGGATGACGGACCCGATGCATCCGACCCGGTGGGTTTCTCGTGAAGCTCGCAGGCCTGCTCCAAGCTGTCCACGCGAACCAGCACCGACGCGAGCACCTCGCGACCGGCGGCGCGGCGGAAGACCTCGCGGTTGACGCGCGAGCCGGCCGGCTCGACGAGGCCGGCCAAGGTCTGCTGGAAACGGCGATGCCGCTGGCACGGTGTCGGGTGCGAGAGGAAAAACGTGCGGACATGCGGGTCGGCGTCGGAAACGCGCCCATCAAGTCGCACCAACCAGCGCAGGACCGAATCCGGATCGAACCCCAGCTTGAGCACCGCCGCGAACGCCTGATCGTCGGCTCTGAACTCCCGATTGCGCCCGTAACCCAGCGCGAGCATGTCATCAACCGCGGATCGCCAGACCTCGCTGACCGCGTCCTGGCGCTGAGCGATGTTGATCAAACCCTGTCGCACCAGACGCACCGCGGCGTCGCCGCGCGCACTGTGCACCAACTCGTGGGCGAGAAGGAACGCGAGTTCGGCTTCGTCTTCGACCGACGCCAACGCACCAATCGAGAGAATCACGAGCCCCGACGGCAACGCCAGCGAGCGCACGGCCGCGTCGTCGATCAAAGCGACCTGCGGCGCCTGCGGTGCGCCTTCGATCTCGGCCGCCAGCACTCGCACGAACCGGTTCAGGTACGCCGAGAGTGCCGGCGCGTGCGCGAAGACCCACACCTCGTCCAACGCGTCGCGGACTTCCTGTTCGGCGGCCGCGACGAGTTGCGCATCGGGGAGATCCGCGGGGACGCGCCCGCTGAGACAATCTTCGCAACGTTGCCCGGTCGGGTTCTCGCGGTCATGGCTGAGGAACGGAAGACTGCAGGTCACGCAACTGACGAGTAATCTTGCATGACCATTCTCGGCGGCGAACCGGCCGCCGCAGCGCAGGCAACGGCGCAGCGCGATCTCGGGAAACGCACGGGTCTGTGCATGCGGCAAACCGCCCCACGGTTCGTCGCAACAGGGGCAACTCCCGCTAGCCGCCGGCGCCGAAGCGGTAGCCCTATCGTCTAGTGCTTGCGTTCCGCCCATCGAATCCATGCCCAGCCCAAGGTTAACCCAACCACGAGCCCCACGGTGACGGCCTTCAGTGGCTCGAAGCCGAATTGCAGCGAACCATGGAATCCGGCCGCACCGCCGAGACCCGCCAGCAGGAACACGCCGAGCGCCTCTCGGACCGGAGGGATCGGTCGGCGATCAGCCGGCTCGGTGTCGGTCGGGGGAACGGTAGAGGGTTCGTCGGTCCCGAGAAAAGCCTCGTCGTCATCCGTGCCGATGCCGAAGAACCCGTCGTCTTCCGCCGCGCCGGATTCAGAGACGATCTCCTCGGGCAGCGGCGGGAAGTCGGCATCCTGCATCGATTTAGACCGCGTGGGGAACGCCACGGTCTCGGCCTGAACGTCGACCCGAGTCTGTGTTTCGGCGAGCCCGGCGGCCAACAACGGGTCGGGCGAACCGGATCGCACTGCCGGCTTCACGATGTAGCGGCGTTTCTGACCCGACAACGGAAAACGCGCATCACACTGGGAGCAGCGTCCCATTTGCAGGACGCCCACAGCGGCGTGAGAATAATGGGCCGAACATGCTGGGCAACTGACGATCACGGCCTGGTCTCCCCTGACGGGCGGCCGGCAACCGACCCGCCCGGGCAAAACGTAGGTCCGGCCGGGGAGGGGGTCAAATCGGGTCTTCCGGAGCGCTATCGAACGCGCCAAACGCTGTGATATAGTCCCTGTTTTTGCGGGTTTAGCACCATAATGATCCCTCGGTCG
>SMVB01050261.1_pt1 | contig 35769 bp, 33 predicted proteins | sample 2456461 | NCBI WGS metagenome assembly SMVB01 (sample SAMN11095934, study PRJNA526329) | marine sediment metagenome | biome: Marine sediment; feature: Surficial sediment; material: Deep marine sediment; isolation source: Hadal surficial sediment | place: Pacific Ocean | collected 2014-05 | depth...
GTTGAGTGTCATGATCCGGTGCCACTGGTCAGTCTGGTTGCAACGTTCGTTGCCCGACACCTCGGTTGCTCCTTACCGGGACGAGCCGGTTGCCGTAACGTGAGGCGAAAACGGTTGGCGTTGCCTACCAGTGTCTGGCCAAAAACAACAGCTAATTTTCGCAAACGAGCCCGGCAATACCCGCGCCCAGAATCACCACACTACGCTGCGATTTGCCGAGGGCTTCCACATTCGCGAATGGCACCGCTTGCGCGGAACCCGGTAGCAGACCGAGAGCCATGCTCATCTGGTAGACGGCGGCGCTTCCGCCGGTGGCGCCGACGCTGTTCAGAAACTGTCGTCTTGTGAATGGATCAGCCACTTCGTGTTCCTAAGTGATCATCCCTGTTTTTCAACTCTATTAAGCTCTGAATATCAGGCTTGTTCAATTCGAAGCACGCAACACTCTCCTGATTGGTTAGTTCGCCGAAGTTCGGACCTTCCCAAACCAGATTGTCCCTGCGTAAAAAAGTGCTCCGGAGAAGATGATCCCCAATCCCAGCAACCCCTCCACGGGTCTGTTCAAGAGTATGTAACTCAAGGTCCACCCGGTGAACCCGAGAAAGATGATCGGAGGCAGCGGATAGAAAGGTGTACGGTAAGGTCGTTCGAGGTCCGGCTGGGTGCGGCGTAGAACAAACGTGCCGAACACGGTAACAAACGTGTTGATTCCGAGTGTGAAGCCTGCAAATACCAGGATGGACTCGAACGACGCCGAAAGGATGAATACCAGTGAGAGCAGCGATTGCGCCGTGATGGCTACATGAGGAACGTCGTGCGCGTTGGTACGGGCGAGCATTCGGAACGCGGGGAAATCCTGGCCGATAACCTGCAATACCCGGGGTCCCGCGAGGATCATCGCGCTCACCGTGGAGACCAGCAACAATGCGAGCACTATTCCCATCACGGCTGCACCGGAATCACCCAGCACATGTTGAGCGGCGATATAGCCGATTTCGAGTTTCCCGACCATGGCCTCCATCGGCGCTACGTACAGGAAGGTGAAGTTCAGCAACACGTAACAGACGAGCACGATCGCGGTACCCAGGATGAGCACCTTCGACAGGTTTTGTTGTGGTTGCTCGAGCTCACTCGTTAGATAGGTTGCCGCATTCCATCCGCTATAGGCGTAGTTCACGTAGATTAGAGAAATGGCAAACGCGCTACTCGTAAGCAATGCCGTGTCTCCACTAACCGGAAGGAAGCTCACGTCTTGTGGTTGATCGACGAACACCCAGCACAGCAGGCAGAAGGCAAGTATCAACAGGATCTTCAGCGCGGTAAACAAGCGCTGCAACGCACCGCTGTTTCGTCGTGAGCTGGTATGTACCGCGGTCAGAATAACCACTAACCCACAGGCGAGCCAGGTGGGTGAAAGAGATGGGAATACGGAAGCGAGATAAGTTCCGAAGGTGATTGCGGCAAGTGCGGTCGGAGCGGCAAACCCAATGGTTACCGAAACCCATCCAGAGACAAAACCGGCACAAGGGTGATAGATACGAGAGAGAAAATTGTATTCGCCGCCTGAGCGAGGCAATGCAGCACCAAGTTCGGCATAGGTTAATGCGCCACATATTGCCGTGAACCCGCCGACTACCCACAACATGATGAGTACGAAGCCGGATTGAATATCCGCCAGTTGGAATCCTAAGCTCGTGAATACGCCCGTGCCGATCATGTTGGCAATCACAACCGCCATGGCGGTGTTGGCGCTGAATTTTTTTGACAAGGGTGTATTTCCAACAAAAGGCGAGGGTAAGCTGGCGTTACACTGCGGGTAAAGCTCGGGTTAGATCGATGCCAATCAGCGCTACTCGAGTTTTTCGAAACCATCATCGATACGTCGCACCTTCGGCAGCAAAAACCAAAGTAGCAGCGTGATCCCCAGGAGAATTATGCCGCTCACGACCAGGCCAGACTGGACTCCGTAACGCTCGGCGATCCAGCTGATAGGGAGGAGTCCAAGCGGCATCAGACCGTGGGACATCATGTCGATGCTCATGATACGGCCGCGCATTTCTTGTGATACCTGTAGTTGCACGATGCTGCGATTCATCGACATGTTGATTGCCGAGATGAATCCGACCATAGCAACACTCAACGTAGCCCAGAGAACGGTTTCGGTGATTCCGAACCAGGCAACTGTGACTCCCCAGAGCGCGCAGGTAGCAAACAACCAGAATCCCTTGTGACGGAGTTGACCAAGTTTGGCCAGTGCCAACGAGCCACCGATAGCTCCAATCCCCATAGCCGTCATCAGGAAACCGAGATCCGTCGGCCCGCCATTGAGGATCTCTGTATTGAACGCGGGGAGTAGCGTGTTGATGGTCAATCCGAACAGGAACGGCATGATTGAAAGCAGGATCAGCCCGCCGACGATGGGTGAGTGGATGACATAACTCAAACCCTCGCCCACGGCCGCCAGGTGGCTGGAGGTGGGTGATCCAATGGGTAAACCGTCGTGGCGCATGAGTAGTACGGTGAAGGAGGAAATGAAGTACAAGCCGGATAACACGAAATAGACGAGACCGACGCCGAATTCACTGCTGGTATTGCCATCGGCGAACACGGCGATCATCAGACCGGCGAGCGCAGGGCCCAGTATGCGTGAGAGATTCCAGGATGCGGTATTGAACGCCATCGCATTGAACATCAGCGCTTCGCCGACGATCTCGGGAATAAATGCCGTACGGGCAGGCATTGACAACGCCAACACCGTACCGTTGAAAGCGCTCACCCAGATGAAATCCCAGAAAGTAACGTTTCCAGTGATGATGATGAACGCCATTACCAGAGTGGCCACCGCGTTCAGCAACTGTGCCCACATGATGACCGGTTTCTTCTTCAACCGATCGGCAAGTACACCGCCAAGCAGGGAAAAAGCGATCTGCGGAATCATGAACGATAGCGTCACCCAGGCCAGGTTCATCGCCGATACGGTCATCTCGTACACGAGCCATCCTTGTGCGACGAGTTGCATGTTCATCGCGAATGCGGAGCCCACCATGCCGATCCAGAGATACCGATAGTCGGCCACCTTGAGCGAGGCGAACATGGATCGATCAATTGGGTTTGCTGGGTCTGCGAGACGTTCGAGGGGTTGCGCTTCGGCCTGAGCGTTCAAAAAGGGACTCCTGTCACCAACCCTTTCACGGTACGCCGCTTCTCACCGTGCCAGGGGCAAAACGAGCCATATTACGCTTCCGCTTCGGCGGGAGCCATTGCAGCGAGTATTGCTAGGCAAGAGGGGCCGTTTCCGCAGGCGCCGGAGCATCCCCACCTGAGGAGGTTACGGACAATTATCCGATTCCTGGAATTCCGGAAAGAACTGGTGACCGTTGGGTTTCATACCCATTGGGCTGGCAGCGGTTGGTTGTTATCCGCCGTTGGTTTTTGCTTGCGCTGCGCTTGCGAAGGATGACCGGCGTTTTGGGTGGGTCCAGCAGCGGGTAGCGGCTTCCTGAATAGCATTATCCAATTGTGCCAGCGTGAAAGGTTTTGGCAGATACGAGTAACACACATCCGATCCGGGTAGTTCACTCAGCATGTCTTCGGAGTAGCCGGAAACGAACAACGCGTTGAGGGCGGGTTGTATGTTGAGCGCTGCCGAATACAGTTCCGGGCCTTTCATGTCAGGCATCATCACGTCACTGAGGAGCAGGTCGATGTTTTGCTCCTCGAGCAGGCACAACGCGTGGCGCGCATCGGTGGCGATGACGGAATCGTAACCCTGGTATTTGAGGAACATGGCGATGACTTTGCGGACGGTCACTTCGTCTTCCACGACGAGAATACGTGGCGAGTTGATCCTAACCGATGGCAGCCGCGCGCTCTCAGGGGCTGGCTGCAAACGAGTCGCTCGTGCACTCAATGCCTTGCTGACCAGTTTGGTTATGGCTTGCTTTACTGCGCCGTTTTTTGAATCGATGTACGACACTAGGATTATGGCCCCAACAGGGTCGAATTTATGCAAGCATAGTCCAGAATCGAACTTTGTCAGCCGAATACAGATAGTTTACTTGACGTTATAATTAGCTCGCTCGATCGAATATTCGATGGTAAATCAGGGTCTTACCTTTTGTCGGCCGCAATCGTACGGTTGCGTGGAGGCGTCCTTCCCGGGTCAGTTCAAACGTTTTGGTCACCTTGCGCGACGTTGTCTCGTAGCGAGTCGTCAGCTTTTTTGATTTGTAAGTGGTCTTCGTTCCGCGATCGTTGCCCTGTTTGAGCTGTTCAGTACCGAAACCGACGTATGTGAACAGGATGTCATTTCCCACGAGCTCGATGATCATCTCCTCACAGCGCAGTACCCGCGGATCGGGGGTCGGGGCGCTGCTGACTGCTTTGCTGCTACCCGATCCCGGGATCGGTATCGGGATACCACCGAGCACGACGGAGGGAGAACCGTTCAACCGCCCGAACAGGCTCTTTTTCTGGTTGGTGTTGGCCGGCTGCAACTCCCGGGAAAGTTCCTGATTCAGGACCCAGTACCCGAGCAGCGTGTCAGCACTTGCGCCAGATGGCAGCAAACCCGCCAACAGTCCAGTTACGATACAGATCAAATAGAAGCGAACGGTAAGCATGTAAGGAGAACTCCAGCGCGGACAATGTTCGTAGCGTAAGGGGCATAATATTAACCAACGCTGAACGTTTCCGCAGATCTGAGAGTGACCCGCGAGAAGTTTTGTTCACTTGGCACTGAGCGGCCAATGGGCGTATCGCATACACTACCAAATCGATGAGCCGTCAAAAAAGGAACGAAATGCCACGCGAGTTCGAGGTAATTGTCTGGGGCGCCACCGGGTTCACCGGTCGGCTCGTTGCCGAATATTTCCTGGGACGATACGGCGTCGGTCAGGAACTCAACTGGGCGATCGCGGGGCGTAACGAGGCTAAGCTTGGCAAGGTTCGCTCCGAACTTGGTGCCGGCTGCGATGACCTTCCGATGCTCGTGGGAGACAGCGACGACCAGGAATTTCTCACGGCATTGGCTGCGCGTACGCGCGTCGTATGTACCACGGTTGGCCCGTACGCACTATACGGTTCAAAGCTGGTCCGAGCGTGCGCCGAACGAGGTACTCACTACTGCGACCTTACTGGTGAGGTTCAGTGGATGCGCCGGATGATCGATGAGCATCACGACACAGCGCGGTCGAGCGGTGCCAGAATCGTCCATACGTGCGGGTTCGACAGCATTCCCTCAGACATGGGCGTGCACTTGATGCAACGGGAAATGCGGGCTCGTCACGGTGTTGCCTGTGCAGCCGTGAAGTATCGAACGAGGGAGTTCAAAGGGGGTTTCAGCGGCGGAACGGTCGCGAGCATGCTGAACATGATGGAAGAGGTCGAGCGAGATCCCAGTATTAACGAGGTGCTCGAGGATCCCTACGGACTTAATCCATCCGGTGAGCGAAGAGGGCTCGACGGACCGGAAAACAACCTCGCTCGCTACGATGATGAGTTTGGCGCATGGGCCGCGCCTTTCATGATGGCGGCCATCAACACCAAGGTGGTCAGGCGCAGCAATGCGTTGCTGGATCATGCCTATGGCAACGAATTCCGTTACGACGAAGCTACCCTGCTGGCTGAACCGCTCGGTATGGCCAAAGCCATTGCCATGAGTGGTGGCACGGCCCTGCTCAATGCAGCCCTGGGTCTCGGGGGCTTACGCCGAATGCTGGCGAAGACGCTGCCGGATCCGGGTGAAGGTCCGGACAAAGCGGCTCGCGAGTCGGGATTCTTCCACATTGAGCTGCTTGGCAAGCATCCGACGGATGCGTCATATGATGTCCGGGGTCAGGTCCGCGGCGATCGCGATCCTGGCTACGGCGCCACCGCCAGGATGCTTGGAGAAAGTGCCGTGTGTCTGGCCAAGGATGAACTGCACTCGAGCGGAGGGATTCTGACTCCGGCGGTCGCCATGGGCGATGCGCTGCTCGAGCGGCTTAACTTGAACGCGGGCGTCAAATTTACGGTGGAAAATTGACCATTTGCGCCAAGGCTCTCTTACTAGAGAGATGCGGAGAGCTTAATAGAGATTTAGCAGGTGTTGGACACAGGATTGTCGTGGGCTAAGGAGAGGAGAACGACGGGTCCGATCGAGCGTTACTCTCTACAGAATTAAGTTCATCGACTAAATGAGGCTGAAGGACCCGTCGTTGACAAGCATCATAGGCCGATTGTCCGACCGGTAGAAATCACCATTTTTCATATTCCGAGAACTGTTATGTCGGTCTAGGAATAAGGCGGGGACGTTACTTGAAATTCCCAGGATTCTGGCTTGTTTTATTGTTGATTGGGCAGGTTTCCTGCACGGCGGTTCCCCAGGAATTGTCTGTTGCTGACAACTCGCTGCAATCTTCGATATTGGTCATCGCTCACCGCGGAGCGAGCGGATATCTCCCGGAACATACCTTGGCGTCATACGAACTGGCGATTCGGCAAGGCGCCGATTTCATTGAACCGGATCTGGTGGCAACGCGGGATTCGGTGCTGATCGCCCGCCACGAAAATGCGCTCGCGACGGTCAGGCTGGATGCGGCCGGAAAGATAGTGCGGGACCTCCAGGGCATGCCTGTTGTAGTACAGGCAACAACGGATGTTGCGGATAAACTAGAGTTCGCCGGACGGCTGGTCGTCAAACAGGTGGATGGGAGGCCGATCGGTGGTTGGTTCAGCGAAGATTTCACGCTGCGTGAAATCAAGACGTTGCGGGCGAGAGAACGTATTCCCGAACAACGACCGGCAAGTGCTTCTCACGATGGTGAATTTCTCATTCCGACGTTGCGGGAGATCATCGAGCTGCTTCAGAAGACCGAAGCCGCAACAGGCAAGCGGGTGGGCATTTATCCGGAAACCAAACATCCCGTGTATTTTGCAGTGGAAGGTCTGAGGTACACGGGCGAACAGATCGGCACGAACTTGAGCGAACGGCTCATCGCCACCCTGGTCGACATGAGTTTTACCGACCCCGATCGAATATTCATCCAATCATTCGAGGTCGCCAACCTGGTTGCACTAAAACGGGACATCATGCCGCGTTACGGGGTGGCATTCCCGTTGGTGCAGCTTTTTGGTGACATGAACAACTCGGCATATGTCGCCCGCCCGTACGATGTGGTGTACCACGCTCGTGCCCGTAGTGATCTGAAGACAATATATGGTGAGTTGGCCGAATTATTGTCCGCAGGCGAAGAAGTGAGGTATGCGGATCTCGCGTCTGCGAGTTCGTTGATTCAGTTGGCGAACAGCTATGCATGTTGTATCGGGCCTGCAAAACACAACGTGTTACTCCTGGAACCTGTCAGCCCGGTGGATGCAAACGGCGACGGCAGGGCGGAATTGCGTATGCGCCTGACCGGTGAGGTGGGGGAGATTCTTGAGAATGCGAAAAGTGCGGGTTTGCAGGTACATCCTTATACGGTGCGTGCGGAAGAACGGTATCGCTTTCTCGATGAACGGGATCGGCCAGTGAGCGCCGCCGAGGAGGTGGTACGTCTGATCCGTGCCGGTGTGGATGGCTTTTTTATCGACCAGCCCGATGTCGGGCGCAGCGGTGTGGCCATGGCTGGCAGAAGGTCAAGAAACCCGTAGAATCCCGGTCCTAACAACCGACGGTCCTTTTCCCATCAGCATTGACGTCGTCCAATCGGATCTGAATTTCACCGAACTTCATCGGCGGATGCAGTGGTACGTGGATCAGGACATTCTTTCTTGTTGCAACACGCTGATTATGCGTGGAACGGATGTGCTGGATTTCAAGACCTTCGGCTACATGGATCTGGAATCGCGCACCCCGTTGACGGAAGACGCGATTTATCGCATGTACTCGAGTACGAAGCTCATCACTTCCGTCGCGGCGATGATTCTTTTTGAACGCGGTCACTTCAAGCTTGACGATCCCATCGCGAAATACCTGCCGAAATTTGCCGACCCCGGGGTGCTCAAAACGAATGCCACGAGGGTTACCGACGTTGTGCCTGCCGCGTCCCCCATTGTTGTGAAACATGTTCTCAGTCATAGCGCCGGCCTCTCGTATGGATTTATCGAGCCGGACTCGTTGATCGATAAAAGTTATGTTCAAGCCGGTATCGACTTGCAGGAAAATCTGCAATCTACCCTGGAAGCAATGTGCGACAAGTTGGCGGATTTACCGCTTGTCTATCAACCGGGGACGTTCTGGCGCTATAGCCTGGCTAGCGATGTCGTGGCTCGATTGATAGAAGTGTGGTCGGGTCAGCGCTTCGATGATTTTTTGCAGGCAGAAATATTTCGACCGCTCGCAATGGTCGACACGGACTTCTACGTACCGCCTGAAAAACTGGATCGGTTAGTCACCATGTACGCACCAACAGACATCCTCAAACCGATGAAAGGAGGATTGATCGAAGCCGACGCGCCCGGGCGGAGTCAATATGCGAAACCGGCAACGTTCCTGTCGGGGGGCGGGGGACTGGTGTCAACCGTTTCGGACTATCTTCGGTTTGTGTGCATGCTTGTTAACGAGGGAAAGTGGAACGGTGTACGGATACTCCAACCGGCAACCCTCCGTCTGATGAGAACAAATCAACTGCCAGACCACGTAGGTGTCAACTTTCCGATGTGGGCGATGCCGGGTACGGTTTTCGGTCTCGGCTTCGCGCTGAAGGAGGAGCCTGGCGAGGCAGAGCCCGAAACGGCTAAAGACGAATACCACTGGGGCGGCATGGCGGGCACTCATTGTTGGATGGCACCGCGCGCAAACCTGGCGGGTATGTGCATGACGCAGCGGATGCCGGGTTTCTGGCATCCCTTTAGTCACGATTTCAAGCGGTTGGCTTATGTTGCCAGCGCACAATGGTAAAACGAGGAGTCCCCTGTGGCTGAAAGCCAGAATAGCGATGCCCCGGTAGTTGGCAAAAAGAAGATGAACCCTTTGTTTCGAATCATCACGTGGCTGGTCACGTTTGGTTGTTTCTACCTGGTTTATCAACGCACCGACGCAGCCGCCGCAAGAGAGCAGCTCAGCCTCATGCAGTACCTGAGCCGATTTTTTGGCGAAGCCAACTGGATTGCCTGGTTGGCGTTGATGGTGCCGTATTCGATTTTCTTTTTTGTGGTCGACGCACATGTTACCTGGCGGGTGATTCGTTGGTTCAATACCCCGGAGATCAAACTGAAGAACGTCCTGCCAATCCGCGCCAGCGCCTACATCCTGTCATTGGTCAACGAGCAGGTGGGCAAGGGAGCGATGTCGCTGTACCTCTATCGCCGTTACAAAGTGCCTGGCTGGGAGGCGATCTCAACCATGATCCTGCTGGGAATGATGGAGATCTACCAGTTGCTGCTATTTTCTGCTGTAGGGGTCTTCATCGGTTATGAGGTCGTCCAGCAGGCGTCCTCGTCTAATCCGGAGGCGCTACCGCTCGATGTCATTCTACCAGCGGTGTTTCTTGTTGCGCTGATTTACCTCCCATTACACATTGCCTACTTCCGCGGATACTTGCTGAAAGGGTGGTCACTCAGGGACAGGCCTCTGCTTCACACGTTGCGCCAGGCTCGGCCAATTCACTATCTGCTGATTGCGCTATTCAAGGCGCCCAACCTCATCGTTGCGATCATCGTATATACCGTGGCGCTCGAGCTGTTTCACGTTGATGTCAGTGGCTTGCAGATGCTGGCGTTTCTACCGGTCATTTTCCTTGCAGCCGCATTGCCGTTGCCGTTCCACGCTGGCGCATTGTTGTTGTGGACGGTGTTGTTTCCCGAGTACCCGGAAGTTGGTGTGTTCAGCCTGGTGATGCACACTTTTTTCGTCGTCTTCAACGCGTTGATTGGCGTGTTGTTCCTCCCGAAGGCGAACAAGGAACTATTTGGCAGCGATCCAGACGCGGGCACGATCGATCATGGAAATTCCGGTGGTGGCGACGAGCAGCCAGCCGAACAGACCGACTGAAAAATCGTTGGGCCAGCTGAGCCCCAGCGCGTTGCGAATAATCGGAATACCCGCCAGCACGAAATAGGCGATTCCGTTGTTCCGCCCCAGCCAGCTGGTTCGCAGTTTGTGCCCACCGAGAGCTCGTGAGTCCAACAGGTACTGACCGAACGCCAGCGGAATTAGAACAGGCAGGATCCAAGGTACTGCCGGCCCGCTGAGGGCGGCGAGAACCAGGGTAACGAAGGCGGCATCGGTCGCGTGATCGAACAAACCGCCGAACGAGGATGCCTGTTGGTATTTACGCGCGAGCCATCCGTCGAAGAAATCAGAAATAGCAGCCAGAGTGAAACAGAATGCTGCTAACCACCAATTTTCGGTCCACGCGCCATAGGCACACGGCCCGATGCTGGCCAGACGTAGCGCAGTGAGTAAATTTGCCCAGGTAGCCCACATCTATGAGAATTGTTGGTGCACCGAATGTTCAGAGCCGTGAATCCAGACGAAACACCCTGGAGTCGTCGAATTGTGGACTGTCGGACTTCATGGCGTATTTGTCTACGTAGGCAAGGCGCACTTCTTCCAGTTCTTGGTGATTGTCTACAGGACTTGCGCGAAGTTCATAGATGTTGCGCTCGATACGCAAACGCACGTTCGGATCGGTAGAGAAGTGCGTAGACCATTTGGTTTCGCCACCACCCGCCGCAATGTACAACCGACTTTCGACACTGACCACCCATAGGTTGACGGAGTAGGGATCATCTGGATTGGTCTCGAGTTGTACGGTCTCGATCTCCGCAAGCAGTGCCCAGTTATCGGGCGATGTTGTTACTTCTCCTGTAAGCGCTCCACCAGGCAAAGGCCCCATGGGATCGCAACCGGACAACATAACAACGATGAGAATGCCGACGAACGCACGCATGTAAGTCTCCTAACTCCCCGGCGCTTATCCTACGTGACTCGCCAATGCGTGTCGCCCATGGACTTGCCCTGCACGGTCGATGCTTAGAGAATCCACCATCATCCTGAGTACGAGGAGCAGGCGTTGGAATCCGCAGATCCGCTCGTGATTACCGGGGCTAACGGACACCTTGGTCGCAAGTTGATTGCGCGACTCGATGGAACTCGCCCACTTCGTGCCGTGGTTCGCTCCGAGCGCGCGGCGAATCTCGTACGCGATCTGCAACTCTCTCATGAGATCGACGTTCGGATCGCGAACTATGACGACGAGGCAGCAATGTATGAGGCGGTGGCCGGTTCAACACATGCGGTGCATCTCGTTGGCATCATCAAAGAAACACGGTCCAATCGCTATCACGACGCCCATGAAGCGACCTGTCAGGTGTTGGCCAACGCGGCAGAACGTGCCGGTCTTGGTGGGTTGGTTTACTTGAGCATCCTTGGCAGCGAAGCGAACTCGGTTAATCCTTGCCTCGCCTCGAAAGGTCGTGCGGAATCGGTATTGCTTGACGGTCGAACCCCCGCGTTGATTCTGCAGGTTCCAATGGTACTTGGAGAAGGCGACTATGCGACCCGGGCGCTCAATAACAGAGCACATAAAACGTGGAATGTAGTTTTGCGCGCGTCCAGTCGCGAACAACCGATCTATGCGGAGGATGTGGTCAGCGCCATAGCAGCGGGGTTGTCGAATCCCGAACTATATGGTCGACGGGTGCAGCTTGCAGGACCTGAGTCTTTGAGTCGGCGTGAATTGACCGAACGCGGCGCAGCCGCTGTAGGAAAGCACACCCGGGTCGTTTCCTTGCCGGTGGGCATAGGCTACACGATGGCGTACATCATGGAGCGGATGCTCGAGAACCCGCCGCTTACCCGAGCCATGCTCGGCGTATTGGATCACGATGACGACATAGACGCGCTCGTTGGGGCGAATGAGTTGGGTGTGACCCTCACACCGCTCGATGAGACCCTGCGTCGATGTTTAACGACTTGAGCTGCTCGCACCGGGTGTTATGGCCCCAAGCGCTGTAACAGCCAACTACGCATGGTGGCTGACACGAGTTCGCTCGCATCCTGTTGGACGAAGTGACCGGCACCCGGAACAGTCACCAGCGTGAGGTCCTTGTCGAGCCATTCCCATGTTCCATTGAGCGCACCAGGCAGAAGTGCCTGATCGTTCAACCCATGGAACATGAGCACGGGGCTTTTTACCTTCGGATAGTCAGGGGGTTGAGGGGCTTCATCACCCGGTGAGTCGGTTGCCGAGAGCCGTGGGTAGTTTGCTTTGTAGTAGTTCAACATCGCCTCGAAATCGGAACGCGCGAAAGCTTCAACGTAGCGCGCTCTGGCATCCGGGTCGGCGACCCAACGACTTAACCCCTGGGCGGTCAATTGCTTATGCGCATCGGGCTTCTGAAAATCCATCGCATACTGGCTGTTCTTACGCTGCTGGGCGTTGGTGGCAAACTCCCGCGCAAGTCCTGCGGGATGTGGCAGGTTGAGGATGATCAGCCTGTTCACCAGCTCAGGGCGCGTCATTGCTACATTCCAGGCGACCGCCCCGCCCCAGTCATGGCCCACGACTACCGCACTGGTTTGACCTTGTGCCTTGATGACAGCGGCGACGTCCGCTACCAGATTGGGCATCAGGTACTGATCCACGCCGTGAGGCTTGTCGCTCAGGTTGTAACCGCGCTGATCCATGGCGGCGACGGTAAAGGAGTCCTCCAGGGCCATCATTTGATCGCGCCAACTGTACCAATAGTCCGGGAAACCGTGGATGAACACGACGAGAGGACCGCTGCCCGTCACAACGTAGTGAATTTTGACGCCGTCATTGTCTGCATACTTATGTACGACGTTCTTCAGCAGTGCGACGTTCTCCAGCTGTGCGACGTTCTCCAGCGGGTCGCCCCACGAATGGGTGGCGCAAACGAAGAAAGCCAATGAGCAGGCAATGGCTTGGCGAAGTCTGAGGCTTGTCATTTTTCGGTCCTGATCGATCAGAGGTTTTAACGCAGTGTTCTGGAAAGGAACGGCAGGCTCAATTCCATTCGGTAGTCTACACCGGAGTGGGTGTCGTCAAATTCCTCGTAGCGATGTTTGATGCCGTATTTGTGAAGCTCTCTCGAGAGGATGCGGCAGCCATAGTGAATGTGGTACTGATCCCGCCATCCGCAATCGATATAGATCCCTTTAAGCGTCTTGAGGTTGTTGGCGTGTGTTTTGACCAGGTGAATCGGGTCGTGTTTCAGCCATGCCTGCCAGCGGCGTTCAATGAGCTCGCCGGTTTCCAGATCGAACGGCAGGCGAAAACCATTGGGTGCACGGGGGTCGGGATCATAGCTCGCCGCCATGCACAGGTTCATCAAGGTCATGACCTCGGAGCTGGTGAGTTTTTCCTGCTCCCACACCTTCTCGAGAAAGCGTTGCACCCGCCCGTCGTCCAGACCGGACTTCGTTGATGTGGATTTCCTGATGAGACGGTAGACGCCCGGTTTTCGAGACGGATTGCGGTAACGCGCAAGTGTATCGAGGGTGTTCGGCCAGTCGCTTCGGTAAATGAAGTCGAAATAGGCGTCGCCGGAATGATCCGCGATCGCACCCCAGTATTTCGCATAGCGCATGCCATGCACGATGGCACCATAGCCGCCCGAAGATTTTCCGAAGCAACCGCGGTGCTCGCGACCGCCTCGGGTGCGAAACTCTTTGTCCACAAAGGGGATGAGCTCACGAGTCAGGTAGTCGGCGTAACGTCCGATAGCGCTCGAGTTGATGTACTGGTTACCACCGAGTGCGGTGAAACAGTCGGGAAATACGACGATACACGGCCCCATGTTTTTTTCGTGGATCAATCGAGCCAGACGCTCGGGAACGTTTTCTTCGAAGTTGCGCCAATTGGTGTGTGAATGTCCGGAACCGGTATAACCGACCAGATCGAAAAGTACCGGAAATGATCGTTTTGTGCCGGGTGAATACTGCGGCGGCAGCCACACCGGCAGTTTGCGTACACTCGGGTCTCCGAGAGGATTGCCCTCGAGCACGGATGAGTGGTGTTCAAGCACAACGACTTGACCGTCGGACCATTTTGATCGTTTGAGCGCCATGTATGCCCCTTCGAGGACGTCTGATCGGGGACAGCATGTTATCCCAGGTTGAATGTCCTGAGGGAATGCGCTTGTCGACATTGATTTTTGTGACGCTCATCCCACCGGGATGTGGATTTCCCACATGGGTCACATTACCTGGGTCAATCTTCTTGTAATTTGACTGTTGAGACTCCTCGGTCGCTGCCGCTGTGGTAGGCCGTCAACCGGCGCCAAGTGAACGGATACACGGATGCACAAACAGGCATATAACCCACCCCCCAACGCCAATTCGGATGAAAGCTTACCGGCTGGCGAGATCGAACGGCTAACGGCCGAATTGAGCAAATGGCAGGGACGAGTTCCCAAGTTGTCTGCTGCGCTGCGTGAGCGTACCGAGCGGGTGAAGTCACTCGAACATCAGTTGCAGGAATTGCAGGATCACGACCAGGTTGATTCGCCCAGCCAGCCCGAGGCTGGAATCAAGGCGCGAGACGAGCTTATCGCAGAGCTCGAGGTCAAAATAAAAGAGCTCAATGGACTTCATCAGACGGCCCAGGGACAACTACACAGCAGTTGCCTGGAAGTCGACGAATTGCACGCAGAGGTGAAATCATGGAAAGACAAATGGCAGTCGCTGACCCAATCTCTCGATGACCAGGCGGAAATTGTTACCGAGCAAAAAAACGAACTGCAAGCCCGAATTGCAGAAGTTGCTTCACTCGAATCGAAACTGGCCGAACACGCCGATGAACTGAATGACAAAACACACCAGCTACAATTACTCCATGATGAAACCGATTCCCTTAATCGGCGTAACGAGAATCTTTTCGAGACCACGGAACTCGCTAACCGGCAGATAGAAACCCTTGGCGATAATCTCAGCGCGTTACGCATCGAACTGAGAGAGAAAGATGAAGCAGGAGTCGCAAAGGCTTCAGAATTCGATACGGTTAGGAATAGCCTGGAAACGATAACCCAGAAATCAGCCGCTAAAGACGATGACATCGATGCCTTGTTGGGCCGAGTCGAGACCAAACAGAAAGAGATTGATGTTCTCATTGACAAACTTGTCGATCACGACGCGGTACTCGCTGAACAGGACCGATCACAACAGAGGCTGGATCGGCAGCATGAAAATCTCGAGCAACAACTGACTAACATTGACTCGTTGACGCAAACCGTTGCCGAGCTTCAAGAGTTTGAACAGAAATGTTCGCAGCTCGAGAGTCGGGTTGAAGCGTTGCGGGAGGAGTCGAACGGTTTGGCTGACACCGTTACGGAACGCGACTCGAGGATCGAAACCCTGCTGCGTGACTGCGCCGATGGCAGTGAAGAAGTCACCCGTCTGGAGGGTTCGGTTGCAGCCGCCGAGGAAGTGACGGCTACTCACGATAAACAACGACAAGAACTTTCCGAGCAGGTTGCAGAAACCGAGGAGAGGGCCCATCGGTCAGAGGCACAGTTGGCAGAGCGTTCCAACCTGGTCGTGAGCTTGGAAAAGGAAAATCTAGCCGTTCAGGAATCTCGCCGAAGCCTGGAGAAGGAAACCGAAGCGTTGAGTGATGCACTGGCGAAGGCAGAGCGCCATGCTGAGGAATATGGAGATCACATAAACCAGCTCGACGACAAGTTGCACAGGCAGCAGGAATTGATGTTGAGTCTTGAAGGAGAATTGGCCGAGGCCCAACAATCGACGGTTAGTCAGGAGAAGGAACTCGCAAAGGCGTTGAGCGAAAAAGATGAGCGAATCAAAGTGCTCACTGAAGAAATGGAGATCCACGATCAGGGTGAAGCGCTGGTTGAGGAGCAAATCGAAGAACTGAAACATAGTCAGGAATCTGCGCTTGCGGAATCGGAGATGCTCATCAGCACTGCACACGAAGAGATCGAAAACCTGACCAACAGCGTTCGCGAGCAGGAAGCCGCGCTCGAGAAACTCCAGACGTCACTTGCCGCGGCACAGGAACGACATGGGTTTGAATTGGAGCAGCTGCAGACTTCGTCTGAGGCAACGCAGGAACAACATACTAATGAGTTGGAGAAACTGCGCGACAATCTGAAGTCGGCCGAATCCACCCGAGAATCTTCGTCTGATGATGCCGATCGATTTGAAGAAGCCCTTGCGCAGGCGTTGGCGGCCCGCAAGGAGATGGAGAAAGATCGGGATGACTTCGCAGGTCAGGTCGACATGCTGGAGTCCGAGCTCAGAGATCAGAAAAGAGAAACGGCGAAGGTGAAGCAGACCCTGAAAGCTGCCGACAAGGTCGTTGGCAAACGCGATGTGACCGAAGTTGACGCCAAAAAGACCGCCTCGCAGCAGCTAGAGGTGCAGAAACTGGAACAGATGGTTCGAGATCGCACCAAACAGCTCAACGAGTTGCAGTGGCGTCAGGACATGGAAGAAAAGAACGCCGACAGCTCTCCGATTGATAACAAAATGATGCTGGTTCTCAATCAACAGTTAGCGGATGCTCGTGCCTCCAATCAACAGCTTATCGAGCAGATTCGAGAGCTGGAAGGTGGCAAGTCGAAAAAAGGCGCGACTGCTGATGACGATCTCACCCAGATTCGCGGCCTTGGTCCGAAGCTCGCGCACGAGCTCAATAAACTGGGGATCTTTCGCTACGAGCAGATTGCCAATCTGGACGAAGACGCGCTTTCGAGTACGTCCCATGTCCTGTACTCCCACAAGGGGCGCATCCTGCGCGATGGCTGGATCCAACAGGCGGCCGAGCTCGCAAGCTAGCCAGGAGGTCAGCCGGCCTCACCCGGACTCCATAATGATTCCATTTGGCTTGCCTGATAGGAATGTCGTATAGTTTCGATACCTTCACGGGTGGCATGTGCTATGGATACAGAATCTGGTGGTCACGCCATTGTTGTAGACGAGTCCGACAGCCGACGATCGGGCGATGATCGTCGGGACGACGAGCGACGCCGAAGCGCGAAGGGACTATTCGAAGTACGGGCTCGACGCCAGGGTATCACGACCGATCGGCGTCAGACCGAGCGGCGGGAAGATGCTCCTCGCTCACGGTTTGCCTTTTGGCGACGGGACAAGCGTTAGCCCGACCGCTGTCTTTGTCGTCAGGAGATAACATGTTGCGCATGACCGTGCTCGGCTTTTTGGCACTTTTTGTTACCGCTTTTTTCTCTCTCAACGTTGCCCATGCAGCCGATGCCGCTGCCGGGAAAATGGCCTATGCGGTTTGCACAGCCTGTCATGGCCCGAACGGTGAAGGCAATGTGGTGTTGAACTCACCGAAAATTGCCGGTCAGGAACCCTGGTATCTGCGTCGCCAACTGGAACTTTTCCGCAGTGGCGCACGCGGCACGGCCCCGGGAGATACCTACGGAATGCAGATGCGGCCGATGGCAATGTCGATAGTGGATGACACAGCCATGGAGAATGTCATTGCGTATGTGCTGACGCTGCCGGTCAGTCCACCTGCAGTTACCGTTGAGGGTGATGTCGCGGCGGGTAAGGCGGCTTACGCGGTATGCGCTGCTTGTCATGGCGCTAACGCGGAAGGACTCGAACAATTAGGCGGGCCACGTCTGACCGGGCAGAACGACTGGTATCTGGTGCGTCAGATAGACAACTTCAAACTGGGGCGGCGCGGCTACCACGCGTCGGACATCTTCGGTGCCCAGATGCGGCCCATGGCGGCGATTCTCGTCGACGATCAAGCCATCCACAACGTGGTCGCCTACATCAACAGCTTGAACTAACCATGAGCGGCCGGTTGCGGGTTGATTTGGCGGCACTTGCCGACAACTACGCAACCTTCCGGTCTGTCAGCGAGTCGAATGGGGTTGCAGCGGTGGTGAAGGCCAACGCCTACGGGCTTGGTCTCGAAATGGTTTCCAGGCAATTGCATCGGTCGGGATGCGGTACTTTTTTTGTTGCCACAGCCGCCGAAGGAAGCGAGCTGAGAGACTACCTCAAGGACGTCGAAATATACGTTTTCGAGGGCGTTCGCTTCGAAACGGCCCAGCTGCTCGCGGCGGCCGAGTTGCGCCCGGTCATCAACCACGCTCGGCAGCTCGAAGCGTGGCAACCTCACGCAAATCTACCCATAGCCGTGCATGTCGATACGGGCATGGAGCGCCTCGGGTTTTCACCTGCGCTCCGCAGTGGCTCGTTCCGCGGATTTGAGATTGCGTTGTTGATGACTCACCTGGCTTGTGCCGATACCCCGGAGCATGAGTTGAACTCACTCCAGATAGAGCGTTTTGATGCGGTACGGGCGGAATTTCCAGATATACCGTCGAGCATTGGTAATTCTGCGGGCGTGCTGATGGGTCGGGACTTTCAGGGCGATCTGGGCCGGCCGGGGATCGGGTTGTATGGCGGCAACCCGTTCAGTGATCGGCGCAATCCCATGAAGGTTGTGGCAACCCTGGAAGAGCAGATTATGCAACTGCGAGCGGTTCCGGCAGGCGTGAGCGTCGGGTATGGGGCAACGTATGTTGCGCCCGATGATCGGCTGATGGCCGTTCTCGGGCTCGGTTATGCCGACGGAGTGCCGCGCTCATTATCGAACCGTGGGTACGTTGCTATCGCAAACGGCAGCCGTTGTCCGATTCGGGGGCGAATCTCCATGGATCTAATGGTCATCGATGTGACGGACAACGAAGTCAGTGAAGGCGATTGGGTGGAGTTGATCGGCGAAGATGTTTCCCTCGATGAGGTGGCACGATGGGCGGACACGGTTCCCTACGAGATTCTCACCGGCCTGGGTTCAAGAATACCGCGGATTTATTGCTGAAACTGCCAATCTGAATATTTCGAATCCACCGGCAACTCGATCATAGCCCTGGGTTCTATCCGAGATTCCAGGTTGAGCAACTCAACTGCGGTCTCGAGATCGCGGTTGGCAAGGTCGATGTTGCCCCGTACCCGGTGGACGAACATTCGGTTGTAGTAGGCGAGTACCGACCTCCCGTCACTTTCATCAATTGCCCCCTGATAGCTCCCGGACGCCTCCTCGTAACGGCGTAAGCGCCATAACAGGTTGCCACGATTGACCAGGAGAGCCGGTTCGTTCGGAAGAATCTCCAGAGCACGTTCGATGTCGAACAAGGCAGCTTCCAGATCGTCTGAGTGACTCCTGATCAGGGCGCGATTGGTATAGGCGGCTGCACGGCCCCGATCGTCGAATATCGATGTCTCGGCGAGCGCCCGGTTACAGGCCTCGATCTCGCCGCCTTGTGCGAGCGCTGTCTGGTAACACAGCTCCTGCGCACTGACAGATGGTTCATCGATCTGGTTGGTCGACTCGAATTCCAGCGGTGGTGGTGTTTCCGGCACCGGTCGGCTATCCAGTTCGACCGCGTGGGTTAACCCGCAGGTGAGCCAGACCAGCAATGCCAACCCAAGGTCAAAGCAGGACGATTTGCGTTTCATGACGGCAAGTTTACCTGTTGGCAGCGCGCTCGGGAAACGAACACGGTATATTGGCAGTTCGATTTGTTGCGGGTGAGATGATGGGAGAAGTAAATCCGAACGGGCTTCTGAAGGGAAAAGTTGCGGTGGTTACCGGCGCGAGTCGCGGCATAGGTGAAGCCATCGCGCTACGTTACGCGATGGAGGGAGCCAAGGTCGTGGCATCCGCAAGAACCGTCGAAGAAGCGGATCATTATTTGCCGGGAACCATCACCCACACGGTAGAAAGGATCATAAACGCGGGCGGACAAGCACTTGCCGTGCGCGCGGATCTTGCCCTGTCCGAAGACCGTCACCAGTTGATCGAGTCTGCTTTGGAGGCCTATGGGGTTGTCGACATTCTCGTCAACAATGCAGCGATCACCTATTTCATCCCGGCCGCCGACTTCCCGGAGAAGCGTTTCCGGCTGATGATGGACGTGCAGGTGTGGGCGCCTTTTGAGCTCAGCCAACTCGTTCTGCCCGGTATGCGGGAGCGTGGGGAGGGCTGGATTCTCAACATATCGTCACATGCCGCTCTGCATCCGGATAAAACCCTGTCGGGGCACGGTGGCTCTGTTTACGGTATGTGCAAAGCGGCTCTGGAAAGGTTCACGACGGGTCTCGCCCAGGAGATGTTTGATGAGAATATCGGGGTAAACGTAATCTCTCCCGGCTTAGTTGCGACACCGGGTGTGATGCATCACAAACTGATCAACGAATCCAACAAGGACCGCGTAACTCCCGTTGAGCATATGGCCGAAGCGTGCCTGCGTTTGGTGCATGGCAGTCCTCAAGAGATGACGGGTCGGATCGATTACGCTGATGAACTCATGAATGAATTCAACCTGAGGGCCGCAGATCTGATCTGAAATTCGCACATCGCTGCGATGGTGGTCGAGGAACGTGGTGATTGTCTTACGCAACCGCGTTGAGGGTGGGCGTGCTCTAAGTGCGCCTAAGCTTAAGCGCCTCCGGCGAGGTCGCACTTAGAGCATCCCCGACCTCGATGCGACTGCTCCGGATGACCTGGCCGATCCCTTGCGCTTTTTTTCAGCCTGACTAATCCCGAATTGGCAGCTCGGTCTTTTTGGTCACGGTTCGCAGTGCGAAGCTCGAGTGTACCCGGTCGACGCCCGGCAGCCGGGTCAGATACTGGCTGTGTATGCGCTCGTAGTCGCGAGCGTCTTTGACGATGACCCGCAGTAGATAGTCCGAGTCTCCCGACATCAGATAACACTCCATGACTTCGGGTAACTCCTTGGCGGCCACCTCGAAGGCGGCCAGGTCGTCCTGCTGTTGGCTGGTCAGGGTGATCTGCACGAACACGTTGTCCGGATAGCCGGCCATGGACTGATCCACCAGGCAGACCTGGCCTCGGATCCACCCGGAAGTCTCCAGTCTGCGCACACGTCTGAGGCAAGCCGATTCCGACAGATTGGCGAGCGCCGCCAGCGCGTGGTTCGACAGCTTGGCGTTCTGCTGAAGTTCATGGAGAATAACACGGTCGATTCGGTCAATTTTGACGGTTTCTTGTGTCATATAGACAATATCATCCTGTTTATTGCGTATTTCATTCAAATCTATCAGAAAACGCAACAATAAGTCATGGGAAATTTACTACCATTTACTGATCAACTTGAGAGGTGGCGTCATGCGGATCGGTGTACCGAAGGAGATCAAAGTTCACGAGTATCGGGTCGGGCTCACCCCGGCTTCCGTAGTGGAGCTGACCTCGGCGGGTCATGAGGTAATCATCGAGTCGGGTGCGGGTGCGGGCATTGGCTTTGAAGACGAGCAATACGTGAGCGCCGGAGCCACGGTTGGTGAGGTGGAAGAAGTGTTCACAAGCGAACTCGTGGTGAAGGTCAAAGAGCCTCAACTCGAGGAATGCGAGCGATTCAGTGAAGGTCAGATGTTGTTCACCTATTTACACCTCGCCGCAGACCGTCCGCAGGCACAAGCGCTCATGCGTTCCGGCGTCACCGCAATCGCCTATGAAACCGTGACGGCGGCGGCTGGTGGCTTGCCGTTACTCACACCGATGAGCGAGGTTGCCGGACGCATGTCGGTGCAGGTTGGTGCGTATGCACTGCAGAAAGCAAGCGGAGGACGCGGCACGTTACTTGGCGGCGTCGCCGGGGTTGCCCCAGGCAAGGTAGTCATACTCGGTGGCGGTATCGCAGGCTCCAATGCCGCTACCATGGCGGTGGGCATGCAGGCCGACGTCACCATACTGGATAAGAGCGTTGAGCGAATGACCTGGTTGAGTAACCATTTCCAGGGTCGCGCCAAAGTTTTGATGGCGAGTGATCAGAACGTTCGCGAGCAAGTACTGCAAGCTGACCTCGTGATTGGCGCAGTTCTCATTCCGGGCGCTGCGGCCCCAAAGCTCGTGAGCCGGGAAATGGTCAGGGCCATGCTCGACGGTGCCGCCATGGTTGACATTTCCATCGATCAGGGCGGTTGCTTTGAAACCAGTCGACCAACAACTCACGATGCACCCACCTATATGGAAGAGGGCGTGGTTCACTACTGTGTGACCAACATGCCCGGTGCGGTTGCACGCACGTCGACGATCGCTCTGAACAACGTAACGCTGCCTTACGTGCGGGCGTTAGCGGATCTGGGTTGGCAAGGTGCGTTTGCGGCTAACCGGCACTTTGCCGAGGGCCTCAACGTACACCAGGGCAAGATACGCCACGGCTCGGTTGCCACGGCACTGGGCATGGACGTGGTACCCATTCGCTGTGCGGCCTGACGATCCGAGAAAATCTCCGCATAGTTCACTGAAGGTTATTTAGTCAGGACGCCGGTAGCGTCCCAAACCTCGCGAGCTTATCCTCGTGTTGTCGAACTTCAAGTCACGGGTACGTATCATGGCAGATCTGCTGCATAACCAATTTCCGCCGGACTCCCTGGAAGCCAAGGATCTCGAGCACCTGCTTCATCCCACCACGAACTTGAAACAGCACCACGAAGTAGGCCCCGTGGTACACGTACGCGCCGAGGGCGTTTACCTGTGGGATAATCAGGGTAAACAATATATTGAAGGTATGTCGGGGCTGTGGTGTACCGCGTTGGGATACGGCGAACGCGAACTGGTGGAAGCCGCGACAAAACAACTCAAGCAGCTCAGCTATTCACAGCTTTTCGGTGGCAAAACCAACGAACCGAGCATTCTGCTCGCGGAAAAACTGAAAGCCATGGTGCCTTTTAATGCTGGCCGGGTGTTTTTCGGGCTGTCGGGAAGCGATGCGAACGATACCCAGATCAAGCTCATGTGGTACTACAACAATGCCATTGGTCGCCCCGAAAAGAAAAAGATCATCAGTCGCACTCGGGGTTATCACGGTGTGACGATTGCTTCCGGTTCGCTTACCGGCCTACCGCAATTTCACAAGCACTTTGATCTACCTATTCCTCAGGTCCTGCATACGGATTGCCCGTACTACTATCGCGAGGCAAATGATGCGGAAACCGAACAGGATTTCGTCGACCGGATTGTCGGTAATCTGGAGCAACTCATTGTTCGCGAAGGTCCCGAAACCATCGCGGCGTTCATCGCTGAACCGGTTATGGGCGCCGGTGGGGTCATCGTCCCGCCGCCCGGCTACTTTCAGAAAGTGCAGGCGTTGCTGAAAAAATACGACATCTTCTTCATCGATGACGAAGTGATCTGCGGTTTCGGTCGTACGGGTCGCGCGTTCGGTGCCGAAACCTTCGATATCGACCCGACCACCATGAGTCTGGCTAAGGCGATTTCCTCTGCGTATCTGCCGTTGAGTGCCGTATTGATTCCAGAATTCATGTACGAACCCTTTATTGAAGCCAGTGGTGAGATTGGCACGTTTGGTCACGGGTTCACCTATTCCGGACATCCCGTTTGTGCAGCCGTTGCGCTTAGAAATGTGGAACTCATGGAAGAGCGTAACATTTTCGAGCATGCGGCAACTGTTGGCGAGCTTTTCCAGGAACGCTTGCGCGGATTTGCCACCCATCCCCTCGTGGGTGACACCCGTGGCGTGGGGCTGATTGGTGCTGTCGAATTGGTTGCTGACAAGAAGACCAAAACATCGTTTGATGCGAAAAAGGGTGTTGGGGCGTATTTGATGGGTCGGTGCGAGGCTAACGGCGTCATTCTGCGAGCACTGGGTGACACGTTGGCATTCTGTCCGCCGTTGATTATCAATGCGGATCAGGTGGACGAGCTTTTCACCCGGTTCGAAACGGCATTGAACGAAACGCTCGACTGGGTACGGTAACAGTTCGTTTTAGGAAGAGAGAAAATGAAAGCATCTGACCTCTTTGTAGAGTGTCTCGAAGCGGAAGGTATCGAGTACATTTTCGGCGTTCCGGGTGAAGAGAATGCCGACTTCATGATTTCGCTCGAGGCCTCCGACAAGATCCGCTTCATACTGACCCGTCATGAACAAGGCGCCTCGTTCATGGCGGAGATATACGGACGATTGACCGGCAACCCGGCGGGCTGTCTCGGTACCCTCGGCCCCGGGGCAGCCAACCTGATTACGGGCGTTGCGGATGCGAACATGGACCGTGCGCCCATGCTGGTGCTGACAGGTCAGGGCGAAACCAGTCGATTGCACAAGGAGTCGCACCAGGTGATGGACGTGGTGGCGATGTTCGCTCCTGTTACCAAATGGGCGGAAACCATCCGCCATCCCGACACGATCCCCGAAGTCATTCGCAAAGCGGTGCGAATTGCGCGTTCGGAAAAACCTGGTGCGGTCCACATCGAACTGGCGGAAGATCTGGCTAAACAGGAGACTTCCAGCACCCCTATTACGCCTTATCGGTTTCGTCGCGCCGTTCCGGATGACAAGATAGTCAACGCAGCTTTCGATTTGCTCAGGAACGCTGAACGTCCGGTGATACTCGCCGGGAATGGCTGTATCCGCCGTCGAGCGAGCAAACAGCTGCGGCTATTGTGTGAAAAAACGGGTATCGGGGTGATCAGCTCGTTCATGGCTAAAGGTGCCGTAGACGTGGATGCGGACTATTGCCTCTATACCGTCGGTCTCGGCAGCAAAGATCGCACGAATCTTGTGCTCGATGATGCCGATCTGGTGATCACGCTGGGATTGGACATGGTCGAATACCACCCGCGTCTGTGGAATCCGGGTAAAGACAAGAACATCGTTCATGCCGACTTCCTCCCTGCAGAAATTGACGAGTACTACCATCCCCGGGTAGAGGTGGTTGGTGATCTCGCGCACTTTCTATGGATGTTGAACGAGCGGGTCGACGCTGAACCGTTGCATTTCGACGTCACGCGGCAAAGAGAAATTCGAGCGGAGATGGCGGAAGATATTGCCGAGTACAAGGATGACGCCACCATCGGCACCATCCGCCCGCAAAAAGCGTTGTGGGATGCGAGAATGGTGTTAGGTCCTGACGACATTCTGCTTTCGGACGTTGGCGCCCACAAAATGTGGATCGCTCGGCACTACCACTGCCACGAGCCCAACACCTGCCTCATTCCCAATGGGTTCTGTTCCATGGGATTCGCATTGCCGGGGGCGATTGCCGCGGCGCTGGTATTTCCTGAGCGACGCATCCTGGGTATTGCCGGGGACGGTGGTTTTCTCATGAACGTGCAGGAGATGGAAACCGCCAAACGTCTCGGCACCGATCTCGTCATGATGGTGTGGGAAGACCACGGCTATGGACTCATCGAGTGGAAACAGCAAACTCAGTTCAATCGCCACACGGATCTGTCCTTTGGCAATCCGGATTGGCTGCTGCTCGCTGCTTCCTTTGGTTGGCACGGTCATCGCTGCGAAAACAGTGCTGATCTTCTGGCCACCCTGGAATCGGCGTTTGTGGAAGCTGGGCCCAGTTTGGTGGTGATACCCATCGACTACCGGGAAAACCAACTGCTAACGGAGAAGCTCGGCGAAATTACCGCGACAATCTAGGGTGATCGGTTGTTCGAAGTTTGGAAGAAAGATGGATCATCAGAAGCGAGGCGGAAGTCGTTTTCCCGGGGCGCCGGTAAGACTCATCCCTGAGGGCTCGCCATCCATGGCTCGAGACACCCTGGAAAACGACTTCCGCCTCGCTTCTCATCGAGATTCTTCCGGGATTCGAAAATGGGGTTCTTCCAGTGGTCGCAGATCGCGCCTTTGGTAGGCGGACGACATTCACTGCGGTTCTGTTCAACGAAGGTGTCCCGAGAACAGTGATGTGAAGAAACAGGTGTGGTTGAAGGAGGTGGTGAGGAAAGTCGAGGGGCTTTCCGGTTGGCGTCTTGCGGAAGGGAATCTGGATGGGGCGACAGAACGGCTGGGGGTTCGCATCGCGCTGCTGCGATCTGCGGTTAAGGCGGGTTACAGTTTCTACCACGAAAGTGCGTCGGAGATCATGGTGGTGTGGGACTACGTGGGGCGAAACTCACGTTGTTACGAGGTCATGACCCAGGCGCTGTATTACTACCAGAATCAAGTCGACCTCGCGAAATCGGAGCTTGAGACGGTGACGGGGTGGATCGAGCGGTGGGAGCTCAGTGATGATCTGTCGAAGATTTACGCGGGGGCGGTCGAAAATTCTCCAGAGGTCATGACGCCGATCCGCAAAGTTTGGAATGGTTCTGATAACCCATGGAAACGGCGGCAATCGGTGGTTGGTCTTATCGAGTATGCCCGTAAACGAAAGCGCTTCCTGCCTGACCCAGAGCTGATTGCGTTCGTCGAACCACTGTTGACTGACCAGGATTATTACGTACCGAGAGGCGTGGGTTGGACGCTCAGGGAAATTTACAACGTATATCCGGCCGAGACGTTGCGTTTTTTTGAGAACCGGGCAGCCGTCGTCGATCCCGGGGCGTGGAGTGCAGCCACCGCAAAATTGGATAAGGCGACGAGAGCAAGTCTGAATTCTCTGCGTCGCGCAAATCGTGATAAATCAAAGGGACCGGTGGGAAGATCGTGACACTCCTGAGTCAACGACATTACCGTGCCTGTTCGCTGACGATTCGACTGCTCGTTATCGCCTCACTGGTGTTGTTCGGTTCCTGTGGGCGAGGCGATAGAGGCCGGCTCGAAGGCGTCGAGACAGCAACGCCGGGTGATTTTCGTTTCCTGGGGCGAAGTGCTCCCTGTTATCTCGAAGTGCAACAGGAAGCGCCGCGGTCCATCCGCGTCAACTGTTTTCATATCGATGGTGTGTTGCACATCCACTCGAATCGATTTGCCAAAATGCCACGCTTGCGCGGCGAAAGCTGGGTGGACACCCTGCGGCGTGATCCGCAAGCGCGAGTCGCGATTGCCGGTAACATATACCGACTGCGAGCGACGCCAATCGATGATGGCGAACTGCGGGAGTTCATACTTCATGAGCGCGGTTATCTGTATGCCTGGGATGGTATAACGGTCTTCAGGTTTGTCTCGACGGGTCAATCGGACAACCGCCAGACGCCCGCTTAGGTTTCCCGCCAGCCGGGGAAGTGCGACACTCGCCGCACGAAGAATAAGGACACGCCATGGCGGTTTTGTCATCACAGGTCGATGTTGGAAGTGCCATTTTCCAACACAATTCGGAGCACCACCGGGGTTTGAGTGCCGAGTTGCGTGAGCTGGTGGGTAAAATCTCCCAGGGGGGCAATGAGCGGTCACGTGAGCGTCACATTGCGCGCGGAAAGTTGTTGCCTCGCGCGAGGGTTGATCGGTTGTTGGATGCGGGCTCACCTTTTCTGGAGATCGGTCAGCTGGGTGGATTCGAGCTTTACGACGACTGGATTCCATCGGCCGGGATCATCACCGGTATTGGCAGGGTATCCGGTACCGAATGCGTGATTGTTGCCAATGATGCAACGGTAAAGGCGGGTACCTACTACCCAATCACAGTCAAGAAACATTTGCGCGCACAGGAAGTGGCATTGGAAAACCATCTCCCCTGTATTTACCTGGTGGACTCTGGCGGAGCGTTTCTCCCTATGCAGGATGAGGTGTTTCCGGATAAGACGCACTTCGGACGTATTTTTTACAACCAGGCCAATATGTCTGCACAGGGAATCCCTCAGATAGCCGTGGTCATGGGCTCCTGCACGGCGGGCGGTGCGTATGTTCCAGCGATGTGTGACCAGGCCATCATCGTGCGAAACCAGGGAACCATATTCCTCGGCGGGCCACCGCTGGTAAAAGCTGCGACCGGCGAAGAGGTGGATGCGGAAAGCCTCGGTGGCGGGGAACTACACAGTCGTATCTCGGGGGTGACGGATTATCTTGCCGAGAACGACGAACACGCCTTGTCGCTCGCCCGGGAGATTATCGACAACAGTCACATTCGCTATGAACAAACCGTAGAAATTCGTGCGGCCGAAGCGCCCGTGTACCCGATTGAAGAACTTTATGGGGTGCTGCCTACCGATACCCGGACCCCCTTCGACGTTCGTGACGTGATTGCGCGCCTGGTTGATGGTTCCGAGTTCCATGAGTTCAAAGCGCTCTATGGAGATACCCTGGTTTGCGGGTTTGCCCACATCGAAGGGGTTCCGGTCGCCGTTCTCGCCAACAACGGCATTCTGTTTTCGGAGTCCGCCCTGAAGGGCGCGCACTTCATTCAGTTGGCAGACAGGCGCGGGATACCCCTTGTATTTCTGCAGAACATTACCGGCTTCATGGTGGGTAAAAAGTACGAGAGCCAGGGGATTGCGAAGGATGGCGCCAAGATGGTTACTGCGGTAGCTTGCGCGCAGGTACCCAAATTCACGGTTGTCATAGGTGGATCTTTCGGGGCGGGAAACTATGCGATGTGTGGGCGAGCTTATGGGGCCCGGATGTTGTGGACCTGGCCTAATGCGCGAGTTTCGGTCATGGGTGGCGACCAGGCGGCTCATGTATTGGCGACGGTTCGCCGTGACTCGGCGACGGCGCGAGGCGAAGAGTGGTCGACGCTTGCGCAGGAGTCGTTCATGGAGGAGATCCGCGAGCAGTACGAACGTCAGGGGCATCCCTATTATGCCAGCGCGCGATTGTGGGACGATGGAGTCATAGACCCGCTCGACACACGCCGGGTACTGGCGCTTGCCTTGACCGTCGCCTGCCGGGAACCGCACAAACCAGAGAGCCGGTTCGGCATCTTCCGGATGTGAATGTTGTTTAGCAGTTTGTTAATTGCCAACCGCGGCGAAATAGCCTGTCGGATCATGAGGACCGCCCGCCGGTTGGGCATGCGCACCATTGCGGTCTACTCGGAAGCCGACGAACACGCACAACACGTTAAGCTTGCGGACGTTGCCCATCTGTTGGGGCCGGCACCGGCCATTGAGAGCTATCTGAACATCGATGCTGTATTGGCGGTTGCGAAGGCGACCGGGGCACGAGCCATTCACCCGGGATATGGATTCCTTTCGGAAAACGCTGAGTTTGCCGAGGCGTGCGCGTCTCAAAATGTTGTGTTCGTAGGCCCGGGTGCGGAGGCGATTCGGTTGATGGGTTCGAAGATAGAAGCCAAGCGTCTGGTCGCCGCCGCGGGTACCCCGGTGGTACCCGGGTATCACGAAGACGATCAGAGTGATGCCAGGTTGCTGGCGGCCGCGCGGGAAATCGGTTTCCCGGTGCTGATCAAGGCATCCGCCGGTGGCGGTGGCAAGGGCATGCGAAAGGTGAGTGATGAGAAGGATTTTGCGGCCGCTCTGGCAGGTGCGAGACGTGAAGCGAAAGCCGCGTTTGCGGATGACCGTATGCTCATCGAGCGATATCTGAAGGATCCGAAACATCTGGAAATGCAGATTCTTGCCGATCGATTTGGCCATACGTTGCACTTGTTCGAACGTGACTGCTCGGTACAGCGTCGACACCAGAAGGTCATCGAAGAAGCGCCAGGACCGACGGTTACGGATGCACAACGGGAGCGTATGGGTCGGGCAGCGGTACAGGCGGCCAAAGCTGTTGATTACGTTGGGGCGGGAACGGTCGAGTTCATTACGCAAGGAGACACCTTCTACTTCATGGAGATGAATACCCGGTTGCAGGTAGAACATCCCGTTACCGAAGCAATCACGGGTCTCGATCTGGTGGAGTGGCAATTGCGCATCGCGGCCGGTGAACCACTGAGTATTGAGCAGAAGTCAGTTAACAAGAATGGTCACGCGATTGAGGCACGAATCTACGCCGAGAATCCCCGTCGCAAGTTCCTTCCCTCCACCGGCAAACTGGTGAGGGTGAAATTTCCAGATAACGTCCGAGTGGATATCGGGGTTGTCGACGGCGATGTTGTAAGCATGCACTACGACCCAATGCTTGCGAAAGTGATTGCTCATGGCAAGACTCGAGAAGAGGCGCGGGTGAAGCTCAGTCGGGCGTTGGCCGAAGTGGAACTCGCCGGGGTGGAGCACAACGTGGACTATTTACGGGCGGTATTGGACCACGCGACGTTTCGCGCGGGTGATTACACCACCGGGCTCGCGGAACAGCATCACGGTGAACTGGTGCGCGAGCGTTCCGATCTGGGTGCAATCTGCGCGACACTTGCGTCCAAAGAGATGGCACAAGGCCTGAGGGTATGGGAGGTCACTGATGGCTTTCGCTTGAATCTGCCTCACAGTTATCGGCAGAGGTTAAAGAGAAACCGGAAAACGGTGTCGATTGTAATAACTGATAACGTTGTGTTGGTCGGTGACAATGAGCACGAGGTGAGTGATGTGGTTTGGAGGGGTTCGAAGCTCAACTGTCGAGTAGATGGCCAGTGGATAGACGCTCAGGTTATTTTCGAGGACAAGTCGATTTTTGTGATTCGCCACGGCGACACAGAGCGACTTGGACTTTACGAGGAAGACTTCGACGCACTGGCCCATGGCGCAGGTACCGCCGATCGAATCACTTCGCCTATGCCTGGTCTGGTCATTTCACTGGCGGTTCAGGTGGGTGACGTGGTGGCTGAAGGCGATGTGCTCATGGTGATAGAAGCCATGAAGATGGAACACAACATCAACGCACCGCGGGACGGAAAGGTTTCGGGTGTTGTGTGTGCCGTTGGAGATCGAGTCGAGGAAGGTATCGAATTGGTCACCTTCGAGGCGAAGTAGTTGGAGCACCAGGTTGACATTGCCTTGTGTGACCGACAGACGGCCTGAGGCCGTAGTATCATCCCTGCCCCTTTAATGCTCCCTAGAGACATCATGGATTTCGACTTTGGTCTCGGAGAAACGGTCGATCAGCTACGCAGGAGCGTGCAGCAGTTCGCTCAAAATGAGATCGCGCCCATCGCCGCCACCGTTGATGCTGATAACGAGTTTCCCCGCGAGTTGTGGCCGAAATTGGGGGATCTCGGCGTTCTGGGGATTACCGTGGATGAACAGTATGGGGGCGTAGGTCTCGGCTACCTTGCGCACTGTGTGGTCATGGAAGAAATCAGCCGCGCTTCGGCCTCGGTGGGTCTCTCCTACGGTGCCCATTCCAACCTGTGCGTCAACCAGATTCACCGCTTTGCGAGTCACGATCAAAAACAGCAGTACTTACCTAAATTGATCAGTGGCGAGTACCTCGGTGCGCTGGCCATGAGCGAGACTTCAGCGGGTTCCGATGTGGTGAGCATGAAGCTGCGTGCCGAGGATCATGGTGACTATTTCGTTTTGAACGGCAACAAGATGTGGATAACCAACGGCCCCGGAGCGGACGTGCTGGTGGTATATGCAACGGTTGACCCGAATCTTGGTGCGAAAGGCATCACCGCCTTCCTCATCGAGAAAACCATGGAGGGCTTCTCCACCGCCCAGAAACTCGACAAGCTCGGAATGCGTGGATCGGATACCTGCGAACTCGTGTTTGAAGATTGCGAGGTCGCTAGAACCCAGGTGCTCGGCGAGGTTGGCCAGGGAGTGAAGATACTCATGAGTGGCCTTGATTATGAGCGCGTCGTCCTGGCGGCCGGACCGCTGGGGATTATGCAGAGTTGTCTCGATCTGGTGCTCCCCTACATTCACGAGCGACATCAGTTCGGAGAGCCGATCGGAACGTTCCAGCTCATGCAGGGCAAGATTGCGGATATGTATACAAATCTGAATGCCAGCCGCGCATACGTCTATGCAGTGGCCAGGGCATGTGACACCGGGCGTACCACGCGATTTGATGCGGCCGGCTGCATACTCTATGCCTCCGAAAGAGCAACCTGGATGGCCTTGCAGGCCATTCAGGCGCTTGGTGGCAACGGCTACACGAACGAGTACCCGGCGGGGCGTTTGTTGCGAGATGCTAAACTCTATGAAATTGGTGCGGGTACCAGCGAGGTTCGCCGGATGTTGATCGGTCGTGAGCTGTTTGATGCGAGTGCCTGAGCCAGACCAGACAGGTAGTGAGGACCTGTTTGGGTCGACCTCGGTATTTTGTCGGGAGATGAGTCGGTGGGCTTTGTAACGAGGTTTTGGGTCTTCGCAGCGTTTGTCGTTCTTGCGCTGATAACCACATCGGGTTTTGGGGAGGTCGTTCCTCCGGGAACCGACGAAGAGGTGCGCGAACGACTCCAACCTTTTGGCAGCCTTTGTCGTGCGGGTGAAGGTTGCGGCGGAGCGACACAGGTGGCAGGTTCCGGCGACGGCTCCATGACCGGTGAGCAGGTGTACAACCAGTTCTGTTTTGCCTGTCATTCGACGGGGGTTAGCGAGTCACCACTGTTTGGCGATGCGGACGCCTGGGCACCGCGGATCGCCAAAGGCGTGGACGCGCTCTGGGAAAGCACGACCAACGGGCTCGGGTTAATGCCGATGCGCGGCACCTGCATGAGCTGTTCGGATGACGAACTCCTTGCAGCCATGGATTACGTCACCGGTCAGGGTCAATAACTCGTGACGAGAGGTCAGCTCGTCGCCAAGCCCAGGCCTTGTTCCCAATCCAACGTTCGATAAGAGAGCGCCTCGGCAATGTGGGTTGGGCCGATGCTGGTTTGCGTTTCCAGATCGGCCACCGTGCGTGCCACTTTGACGATGCGATGAAAACTCCGCGCTGACAGCTGGTAGCGATCGGCCGCGCGGCTGAGCATTCGCTTGCACTCCACGTTCAATTCGGTGTTGGCAAGATCTGCGGCGTGGAGGTCCGAATTCAACTTTCCCTGACGCTCAAACTGTGCGGTGCGAGCATCTCTGATCTGAGCTATGGCGACGCCGGGTGATTCCGTAGGCGGTGGTGGTCGGTTCAACAACATCGCTTTGGGAAGTTGGGGTACGGGTACATGGAGGTCGATTCGATCGAGCAGGGGACCTGAAATGCGTGCCTGATAACGTCTCACCTGATCGGGAGAGCAACGGCAGCTGTGCTGGCTGCAGACCTTTCCAGCGGGGCAGGGATTCATGGCGGCAATGAACTGGAAGCTGGCTGGAAATGTCGCTTGAGAATGGGCTCGCGCAATGCTCACCTGCTGTGATTCCAGGGGTTCGCGTAACAGGTTCAGCACGCTCGGTTTGAAGTGCGGCAACTCATCCAAAAACAGCACGCCATGATGAGCGAGTGAAATCTCCCCGGGACGCGGCTGTCTTCCACCCCCTACCAGCGACGGAGCGGATGCTGAGTGATGCGGATCTCGAAACGGTGGTGTGCGAAGGTTTGGCACCGGTAAGCCCGCAGCGGAGTAAACCATGGCGACCTCCATTGCCGCCTGCTCGGTGAGGTCGGGCAACAAGCCCACGAAGCGACGCGCCAGCATGGTTTTGCCCGTACCGGGAGGACCTACCATGAGCAGGTGGTGACCACCGGCCGCCGCAATGATGAGTGCTCGTTTGGCCGCTTTTTGACCCAGCACGTCGTGCAGCGACTTCGTCTCCTCAGCAGTTGGCTGGGGTAGCACAACCAGATTGACTGGCTGTTGGAAGTCAGGATCACGCAGCAACCTGACGACGTCCATGAGGTGTCGCATGGGAATCATTCCGCCTTTGCTGAGAATATTCGCTTCCGCCGCGTTGGCTGCCGGTACGATGAGCTTCTTGTTCTTCTCTATGGACAAAAGGGCGCAGAGGCAACCGCGTGTCGCGCGTAATTCGCCGTAGAGGCTGAGTTCGCCGAGGAATTCGTAGTTAATCGCCCGTTCCTGGGGCACTTGTTCGCTGGCACACAGGATAGCGATGGCAATGGCGAGATCGAAGCGTGCACCTTCTTTGACCAGATCGGCTGGGGCGAGATTAACAACCACCCGCCCTTCAGGAAAATGTAACCCGCAATTCTGAATCGCGGACTTTACCCGATCGCGCGCTTCGCGCACGGCGGCTTCGGGCAACCCAACCAGCGTGAAACCCGGTAGACCGCCGGGCAGGTGAGCCTCCACCGTGATCTGGGGTGTTTCCATGCCTTTTTGAGCACGGGTCAATGCACGGCTGGCGGTTTGTTGGCGACTCAAGGGTTATGGGCGTTCGAGTTCCGCCATACGCCGTTCGAGATCCGCAATCGTACTCTTCAGTTGTTCGATACTGGCAATATGCCCCTCGAGATCGCGCTTCGAGACAAGTTGAAATTGTTCGAAGAACCCTTCGAGCATGGTCGTCAGGCGTTCAATGAGCGGTTCGGGAGTCAAGCCGCCGAGGACATCGCGGATCCGCGCTATGAGGGTGTCTGCTGGTTGTGGGTTTTCCATCGGTGCTCTCTGTAAAAAATACCGCTCGAACTCATGGTACGTGGGAGCGAGTCGAGCACAAAGGGCAAATAGTGGGGTGAGACGTAGGCGATTCGCCTCGGCGAATCGCCGCGGTGAATCGACGTGCCCTGTAATTGTGCGTACAGAGCACCGTTTGTGTGCGCTCCCATACCTGCTTTGCTGAGGTTCTGTTGCTAAGAGATTGATATGTAGGGTAAATTATGCTTGGCATGGAATGTGCTCTATTGATTCAATCGGCCGGAGGGAGGTGCTGGTCGGGGTGTGCGGCGTCCGTGTCGTCCACGCTTCACGACGCGATCGGTCTGACTTGACGCAAGAGAACGGCGCGGAACCACAGGACAAATGATTGACTGGATTTTGGGAGATCACACCGGTATCAAGGCTTCGCGATAACGGCGGCGTCACAGCTATCGAAAAGCCGGTAATTAGGCGAGAATCAAAGGTGCACGGATCTTCCACATCGACTCCCCGAGGCGAAGGCAGCGACCTTGGTGCGGGGAAAAAGTGCGCCTCGATTCAATAGGAGAAAAACAGATGAAACTAATAACAGCCGTCATTAAGCCCTTCAAGTTGGACGATGTCCGCGAAGCGCTCTCTGAGGTTGGCGTACAAGGGATGACAGTGATCGAAGTAAAAGGCTTCGGACGCCAGAAAGGGCATACGGAGTTATACCGCGGTGCCGAGTATGTCGTGGACTTCCTACCCTAGGTGAAGGTCGAGGTAGCCGTGGACGATGGCATGCTGGATCAGGTACTGGAAGCCATCACCAAGGCTGCCAATACCGGCAAGGTTGGTGATGGCAAGATTTTTGTCTCCTCCCTTGAAGAGGTGGTACGAATTCGTACCGGCGAGACGGGGGCTGACGCCGTATAACAGCGCAGCCATCACGTTGGACGAAAGATTGTGGAAGATCTGATTCCCCGGATACATGCTATTTTCTGATGATGGGCGTTCTGGTCATGTTTATGGCACCGGGGTTTATCATGCTCGAAGCGGCATGGTTCGACGATCCGGTACAATCTCGGATCATGGATCTGCTACGTATCAAGGAGTCTGCGCGGTAGAAAAGATTCCTGCTACGAAAGCACCACAGCGATCCATTTCTCCGCTCTTTTTCGTTGCGTAGCGCCACTCAAGCGCCTCAAAAGAACGAAAAACTGCCCTCGCCGCGATGCTTTCTCGTGACGGAATTTTCTACCGCGCAGACTTCGGAGGAACAGGAGTACGAAGGTGCCGACATTTCGGAAGGTGGTCTTGAATCTTAACCTGCGTTTTCCAAGATAAGCTGATCCCCCCATAACGGTAACGAGGGTCGCTCCCCGCGCCTTTTTTTGTGGTGCGCATCGGCTAACGGCGTGGTTAAACAACCATTAGTGCCGCGAAAAGAGAAAAGTGAACGAACGGCACTTGCAAACAACTACCCCGCTTGCCAATCGATATCGGTGTTCTATACATATCTCAAATACACAAAACACGCGAAGTAATTTTCAAAATGGCAAAAGTTGCAACCAAGTCCACCGACAAAGGCCCCGATGTTCATAGCGTCGAGGCGCGGGAACCTGCTCGATCCGAAATCGCCTCGGACGTCGAAAAATTTCTCGATCAGGGTGGAGAAATTGAAGAAGTACCGCGCAACTTCCGTGCCGACCCACCGCGCCGGCCCGAAAATAATTATGGTCGAGGTTCCATCTGATTATTTCCTCTGGGAATCCTGCAGCCCGTTAACCTTTTGCCCGCAGCATGAA
>SMVB01103315.1_pt1 | contig 35735 bp, 34 predicted proteins | sample 2456461 | NCBI WGS metagenome assembly SMVB01 (sample SAMN11095934, study PRJNA526329) | marine sediment metagenome | biome: Marine sediment; feature: Surficial sediment; material: Deep marine sediment; isolation source: Hadal surficial sediment | place: Pacific Ocean | collected 2014-05 | depth...
TCTCGGAAAAATGTGCGCAACTCAAACCGACCGTTGCAAGGGCGTCTTCATCCAGGTAATTTCCGAAATAGGCGAGGATGTCTTTCAGCGTATCCGTTTGGGTGCCCTTGCCCTCTTCGGAAATGGAAAACCGGGCACAAGCGCAAATATCAAATTCGTTCTTGTCTTTGCCTGCTTTTTTAACACCCTTGAGTATCCGCTCCACCATCAACTTTGCCGATTCAGGTGGTGTCACCATCGGCAGGCTTCCGTCACCGATTTCACCACTCAGTTCGAGATCATCATCGGCATAACCGGACACATAGATTGGAATCCGTTTGCGAAATGCCTCGAAGCGCAGGTAACACTGATCAGACCAATGAAATACCTCCCCATCACATTGCGCATTTTCTCCGCGCCATACCCGCCGCATCAGTTCAACCGCCTCCCTGATTCGCTGCAAGCGATCCGAAGTATCGTAGCCCAGCCAGTTCACCATTTTTTGCGTGTGCATCCCAAAGCCAATCGCAACGCGGCCCCGGCTCAGGTGATCCAGGGTCGCCATAAACACCGCGATTTCACCCGGAGAAACAGCATAGGGTTCCGTGCCGTTCGGGCCGACTACAATGTGCTCGGTGTGTTCAACCAAAGCAGAAATGATCGGCCAGGCGTGAAACATGAATTTATCACTTGGAAACCAGGCCTGGTCAAAACCTGCTTTGTCGGCAAGAACTCCCAGCTTAACAATATCCCTCGGACTGCCGAGATGCTGAATTAGGCGAACACTGAAACGCATACTGATAGCCCCCTAATGGATTGAATCTGAATTTAGGATAATCATAGTTGGCATCATTCCAAGCATGAAAGATTTTCGGTCAATTATCTCTGCAGGAATTGCATTTGTGCCGGAACGATTCAACGATACTCTCCTGTGCCTGCTGCGAATCCCGTAGTAAAACTAAAGGAATCAACTATTTTACCGCCGGATGTAACTATATGTTTTATCATATTCCTGGCGCGTTTAACAGGCGTTGATTGATCTTTTTATTATTGATTACAGCCGCTTGCCATATATTATGTTTTTCTAATTCAAATACTTGAAGAAGCAAAATATATTTTCAAAAAGTTTCATATATATTGAGTACTCCGAATATGATTGTTATATTAACGCCGGGACGTTTCACCTACTAGAGGATAGACATCATGCAAAATAAAGCCAAAGCACTCATTTCTGTCGCTTTGCTATCTGCCGTCGCCGTCAATGTAAATCCTGTTTTCGCACAGGAATCTGAGGCGATACTTGAAGAAGTCATCGTTACTGCCCAGAGACGGGCACAAAATCTACAGGAAGTACCAATCAGTGTGACAGCCTTCTCCGGGGCTGCAATTGAAAGGCAAAACGTAAAATCTGCGATCGATTTCCTGGCGCTGACGCCCAATGTCAGTTTTACCGAGGACGGCCAATCGGGTAGCCGCGGCCTGGGCATCGCCATCCGTGGTATCAACAACCTGGTATCCGGCGAAAATGCCTTTGTGAACTCGGTGGGTATTTACCTTGATGAATTCAGTGTGGCCTCAGTGCCCAACCAGGTCGCAAACCCGAATCTCGCGGACATGGAACGGGTAGAAGTGCTGCGCGGCCCGCAGGGAACATTCTTTGGTCGTAACGCACTGGGTGGTGCCCTCAATATGACCACCAACAAGCCTACAGACGAATTTGGCGGGCGGGTCATCCTGGGCGCAGAAACCTATGAAGACGCTGGTAACCAGTACAACGTGACCGCAATCCTGAACTTGCCCCTATCCGATACATTCAAACTTCGTGGTCTGGTCTACTACGAGGACAGTGATGGTTATGTTAAAAATGCCTGTGCGAGAGGCGCCAACCCGAGCTCCTGCCCCGGAGCAGTGGAAAACGGTTTCACTCCCAACGGTGCGCCCGACAGCGGTCATGAAACACTGACTTTAAGGCTCCATGCCGCATGGGACGTGGCGGAAAACACAACGGTTCTGGGCTCGCTGTTCTACACGGATGAAGAGCAGGGAACCGATGAAAACGTCCCTTCCGGCGTCCTGGATATTGACTCCATAGACAGTTTCGGTCTGACGGGCGCACTTGATCCCGGCACTGGCTTTTGGCCTGCAAACCAGAACAGGTTGAGCCACGATCTGGACGAACATACGGACAACAAGTCCCTGGTGGGTATCTTGAATGTCACACACGAACTGAACAACCGCATGGTACTTAAATGGATCACCGGTTTTATTGATGCCGACCTTGATCGTGTATTTGACAATGACCTCGCCGGTGGTGCAGATACGCTGATTCGTACCAACTCCTACAGGGGCAAATCCTGGAGTACCGAATTGAGGCTGGAAGTCTCCGGTGAAAACTACGATTTCATCGGTGGCCTGATGTACGCTTCAGACGAGCAGAAACAGGAAAACAACGTCGCCATATCATCGCAGGCCACCGCATCCATCAATGGAGTGGGCTGGTTACCACCCTTCCCGGAAGGCCTGGGACTCGCTCTCAACAGCAAAAAATGGTCGGTTGACAGCGTTGCCTTTTTTGCTGACTACACTCACCACACCACCGATAACCTGGATCTGATTATCGGCGCCCGAGTAACCCGTGATGAAGTGACCAATCAATTGCAAGCCTTTGGAATCGGGCCAACCTGCTGCTTCCCGGGTTCACCCGGTTTTCCTGGCGGGCCTGGATTCGATTTCTTTCAGAGCTTTGACAACTTCGCACGTCCTCCGGTTAGCGAATCAGCAGATTTCACTGACGTCGCTCCCCGCTTCGTGGCGCGCTATCAGGTCAGTGACGACGTAAATTTCTACGGCACCATCTCCAAGGGCTACAAGGCCGGCGGTGTCGCAGTAGGCAACAACACCAATGCTGATGGCCAACCGGGATTCGGAATCCCGTACAACGAAGAAATTCTTTGGAATTACGAAATTGGTTTTAAAGGCGAATTCATGAACCAGCGCGTACGTGTTAATGCCGCCCTGTTTTTCCTGGATTGGAGCGATTTGCAACTGGAGTCTTTCCGCTTCCTGACTCCGGGCGATTTGTCTTCCAACTTTGAGCAGGTCACCACTGCCGAGAGTGCCGAAGCCAAGGGTCTCGAAATAGAAGTTACCGCTGCCATTACAGATCGTCTCACCGTTTTGTCCAGCCTGGGCTTTCTGGATACTGAAATTACCAGTGATACCTCAGCGGAAATTACCGGTGGTTTCGTGGTTCAATTGCAGGGGCTGGAAATCCCCAAGGCACCTGAGCTCACCTTTAACCTGATCAGTGATTATCGCTTCCCGGTCGGTGAGAATGAAGGCTGGTTTATTATTGAGTACATCCATCGCGATGGTCAGTTTTCCGATATTGAAGGCCTGACCTACCTGCAAACGGACGGCCCGTCACCAAACGGTGCACCGGCACGTGATTCAGTAGCCAAACACGGATCTTTCCCTTTCCGCACACCGGACTATAATATCTTCAACTTCCGCGCTGGTTTTGATATGAAAAATATCAATTTCACCTTCTACATTCAGAACATGTTCGAAGAAGAGTACTACACCGGTACGCAGGAGAACTTCGGAGTCAGTGGCATGCGTTTGCGGCCACATCCGCGCATCGTTGGGTTTAATGTTGGCTATAACTTCTAAGCCAATTCCAATAAACGGATCAGAACCCTGGTTCTGACCCTAAAAAAGAAAAACCCGGCCAATGCCGGGTTTTTCTTTTTTGTCATTGAATCCTGCTATTAGGCTCGTTGCCGCCTGAGGGGCCGGGGAGCTGCTTTCAGGACACGTTCAAGCCATGGCCCAGGCCAGCCTCTCGACCGGTTCCCGGTCTCACCTTCTCCATGGGCACTAAGCAACTGTTCCCGACAGTTGATTGTCCTGAAAGCAGCTCCCCGGCCCCTCAGGCTAGTACATCAAGACAGTATGCCATTTACGCGATTTGGAATCGTAGGGTGGGCAATTCATTGCCCACCGATTATCAATTCAACAACTGTTATCAAATTCACCAGAAAATCTTGCACAATTTGAGTCTTCCCAGTTAAACAGTATTCCCATAACCGGCTCTCTTTGTTGATTGGCCAAGGCATAAGCCTTTTCACAATCATCCGGTAAAAATTCATGTGTGATCAGGCCGGATAAATCAAACTGGCCACGTTTCACCAGGTCAAAGAACAGACGATCGACACGGCGCTGTGTCCAGCCATCACGATCATGGCTTTCATGGGTTGCCTGGATGGTGAGCCCCTTTGTCATAACGTCTGAACTCAGGCATTGCTTTGAGGGGTAACCGGTATCACCCAGTAAAATGACTTTTCCGAATCGGGCGGCGGCGGCAAGAGCGTGTTCAAACACCGCAGAATTTCCGGTGACATCAACCACTACAGAGGGGCCGGCGCCGTCATTAATTTTTCGAATTTTGTCCAGGCACCCGGCAATATCACCCTTAAATAAATGTGTGGCTCCGCCGGATTTTGCATGCTCCAGGCGCGCCGTTGAGAGGTCGACCACTGCAAGCGATTCCACCTTCGCATTGGCCGCCCAGCGAACCGCCATTTGACCCACCGGGCCTGCCCCAACAATCAGAATGTGCTGCCCGGGTTCGAACCGGCCGGCCTGGGCAGCACGATGTGCGGTTTTAGCCAGGCCGGCCCAACATGCTGATTTAAGGTCGATGCCTGCGGGGATTAATGAACAGTCCCTGGCCGCCAATACCTCGTGTGAACGATGGGCCTTTCGCATGTAAATGCGGTCCCCCCTGCTGAATTCTGAAACGCCCCCGCCTGACTGTTCTACTTCAGCCACGGCCAGAACGCCTGTCTGCACCTGGGGGAACGAAAACATTTTTGCAAAGTGGGTATCGGGATCGTAGCGCTGATTGAGAATGATGCTTTCGGTGCCGATGCTCATCAGGCTGTAAAGCGTGCGAACTTTTATTTCGCCGGGCCCGGGATCCGGCAATTCAAAATCTTGCAGGGCCACCCGCCCTTTTTCTGGAAATATTATACGCTTCGGCATGATCTGTTCCATTCAAGCATGTGCGTACCAGCGGCCTCCCCGGAAGGAAAGCTTTCCTGGGTGATCTTTTCTAGGGTCTGTAGTCGATTTCACAGGAACCACCGGTTTTCTGCAGGCTGTTTTCTGTATATTCGTGAAACTCGATAAATACGCCATTCGGATCATGGCAGGTCACCATCCAGGTGTGGTCAACACCCAGTTTCTTGTCTGACACATCCACCCCCTTTTCCAGCAGCGTCTGACGGACCGCGTCCACATCTTCTACTTCAATGGCAAAGTGCCGGATTATGCCTTCATTGCGAGGCTCCTTGACCTTGATGATTTCAAAATACGTATTATTTCCAAAGTCCAGATACATTCCGATAAGTTCGTTCTGCTTGTTTCGAAATTCAAATTTTCGCTCAATTCCCAAGTAGCCATAAAAAGACTCTGTGGCGGCCAAATCGTCAGACTCAATGCATACATGTGCCAGTCTCACTATCATTTTTGTTGCTCCAGATTCATGAATTCAACGCTGAGTATTGGGCTAGCCCGCATATTGCTTGAGCACTTCTAATTTTCCCAGATTCGGTCGTTGAATTCTCCGATCAATTGCATTTCCGCCTGAGGGGTTGGGGAGTACCTTTCAGGCTAGTTCCCATCGGCAGCATGCTAATGACGCAGCACAACGTAGTGAAGCGGAAGCGCTTAGCTCTCTTCAGGACAATCGGGCTGTCGGGAACAGCCGATTAGCGCACAGGGACGTCTTGAGCGTGTCCTGAAGAGAGCTAAGCGCTTCCGCTTTACGGCACGGCATGTTTCCACATCCTGTTATTACACTTCAACCAACAGCAGTCTACCCTTCAGGTGCATCTTTTCCTTCACTCCACCAGTCGGAATCTGCGGCACCCCGCAGAAAAGCATCCCTTTCTGCATCGCTTTTGCCAAATAATGCTCCAATGACCATTGTCGATAGTTCATCTGCAGGCCAGCGTAAGCGGGTACCGTCGGAGTTGGCAATGGTTAATAACAAGTCACCCACCACGCTGGGATCAAGGGCCTCAGGAAGCTTATCCCGCAACCCGGTTAATTTACTTTCTACCAGTGGTCGGTAAGGGGAACTTTCGGGATAGTCTTTTGGCAACGGCGAATCCGCCGGCAAACTGGGATTGAATATGCCTGTTGCGTAAAGCGCTGCCTGAACCAGGGCGACCTTTATTCCCCAGCGGTCGACTTCGTGTCGTAAGGCCTCGGTCGCGCCTTCGAGTGCAAATTTACTGGCGGTATAACAAACGTCACCTGCCAGCCCGGCAATCCCCGACAGGGAGCTCATCATAATAATGTAACCACCCCGCTGTTTACGCATTTGCGGCAACACCTGCCGGGCCAACAGCAGGGGCCCGAAGAAATTGGTTTCCATTACCTCGCGAATGGCTTGCTCGGGCAGGTCTTCGAGTGCGCCCGCTCGCAAAATACCTGCATTATTCACCAGTACATCAATGCGACCCGCCTCTTCGACAACTTCCCTGACGAGCCCGGCAAAAGTGCCCGGCTGTGTCACATCCAGGCGTTTGATATGGATATTCAGACCCTCGCTGCCGGCCACTTTCTGCAGCGGGCCTGCTTTTTCCGGAGTGCGCATGGTGGCAAAGACCTGGTCGCCGTTGCGCGCAAAAGCCAGTGCTGCGGCCAGGCCAAATCCGCTGTTACATCCTGTTATTAATATTGCCGCCATAATTTAAACTCCCAAAAACAGGAAGCAGCCCACTGATGTCAGGCTGCATTTTCGCCAGGTGCATTGAAATCATGCTGAACTCTTACCGCTGTCTATCCGTGGAGCGATTTTCACCTGACCACGCGGCCGGATCCGTCGCCAGCCATCAATGATTGCACTTCTGCAGAAGAGACGCGATTGAAGTCTCCGGCAATGGAATGTTTCAGGCAACTGGCGGCGGCCGCAAATTCAAGTGATTGTTGAATATCGTCGTAACTTTCGAGCGCATAAATCAACGCAGATGCGAAGCTGTCACCGCCACCGACGCGGTCGACAATATCCATAATTTCGTAATGCCTGGAAATATGAAAGCCGTTTGCGTTGCGCAGACAGGCTGACCAGCCATTGTGATCCGCGCTATGCGATTCGCGCAGGGTAATGGCCATGACAGACAAATTGGGAAATTTTTCCATCACTTTCTGAGTCAATGCTTCGTAATTTTTTATTTCCAGTTTGCCGCTCTCGACATCAATGTCAGTGCTTATTCCCAGGGATTTTTGACAGTCTTCTTCGTTGGCAATGCCAACGTCCACGTATTTAACCAGGTCGGTCATTACTTCAGGAGCGGACTTGCCGTACTTCCACAGCTTGCCCCGAAAATTGAAGTCGCAGGACACGGTGAGCCCCTTTTCTTTCGCAGCTTTGACTCCCTCGAAACTGAGGTCCGCCGCCGACTGGCTCAGCGCCGGTGTAATGCCGGTGATATGCAACCATTTCGCACCGTCAAGAATCACATTCCAGTCGAAAGAACCGGGCGTTGCTTCGGCGATGGATGAGTTAGTGCGGTCGTACACAACCCTGGAAGGGCGCTGATTGGCACCGGCCTCCAGGAAATAAATGCCGATTCGGTTGCCGATTCGCTGGATATGAGTCGTATCTACGCCAAAACTTCGTAATTCACGCAGCGCAGCCTCCCCGATATCGTTGCCCGGCAACGCGGAGATGAAACCGGCGTCCAGGCCGAAGTTGGACAAGGCAACGGCAACATTTGCTTCTCCACCACCAAAGCTTGCTTCGAAATTTGGTGATTGAAAAAATCGCTCGTGCCCGGGCGCTTTGAGTCGCAGCATGATTTCACCAAAGGTTAAAAACTCCGCCATCTCATTCTCCTCTCGCGGACCTGGCTATCTGCACGGCTTCGCTTGCCAGTCTGGATATTCTTCCAAAATCACCTGATGCTATGGCATCAGTCGGTGTTAACCAGCTGCCGCCACAGGCAAATACCGACGGTATGGCCAGGTAGCTCGCAAGGTTGTTCGCTGATACGCCTCCAGTGGGCATAAATTGCATTTCTGTGAACACCGAACCCAGCGCTTTGAGCATTGCCGGCCCCCCTGAAAGCCCGGCCGGGAACACCTTGACGCGTTTCAGATCCAGATTCCAGGCCCGCTGAGCTTCTGAGGCAGTGGCAACACCCGGATATATGGGAACATGATGTAATTTCGCGACGGCAATTACCGATTCATCCAGGCCGGGAGAGACAATAAATGCTGCACCGGCCTCGATTGCATGCAAGGCCTGCTCCCCGGTCAGTACCGTTCCTGCGCCCACAATCGCATCAGGGCAGGCATTACCAACAGACTCCAGGCATTGCAATGCGCCTTTTGTTCGCAAGACCACCTCGATAACGGCTAAGCCACCTTTGATCAGCGCCTGGCTGGTGCGAATTGCAAGCTCCGGATCATCCGCCTGAACCAGCGGAACAATCGGTGCCTGACGCAATTTTTGCTCAATCTTCTCACTCATAGGCTGGTTCATCTTAACCCCTTACCCGCTCCATCAGGATAAACTGCCAGGGTGAAGGCATCTCCCCGACCGGCACTTCGATCAAGCAGGGCCGGCGAGCCTCGAATGCTGTTATCAGTGTATCTTTTAAGGCATCGGCAGACTCGGCCCGGTATCCCTGCATGCCAACGGCATCGGCGAGCTTCATGTAATCGGGGTTGTGTAAATCCGAGGCTATGTAACGCCCCCCAAACCACTCTTCCTGCTGGCGCTTCACATTTCCGTACTCATTGTTATTGAACACAATCGTTACCAGTGGAATGTTGTACTCAACCGCAGTTGTGATTTCAGGCAGGTTGAACATGAAGCCACCATCGCCGTTTATCGATACGACCGCTTTATCCGGATTTGCTACCTGTACGCCTAAAGCGGTGGCGAAACCGTAACCCAAAGTGCCCTGATAACCGGCGGATATGAAATGCCGCGGCTCGTAAACCGGAAACGCGTACCAGGAACAGAACCCGACCTGAGTCACTTCATCCACGAAAAACCCGTCGTCAGGCAAAGCTTCCCTGATGGCCTTCAAGTAAGTGAATTGAGGGGCGATACATTCGGCGAACTTTTCATGAAACTGCTGTTTGAGGGCGGTCAGCTCCTGCTCACGCGAAGGCCGCTCATCCATACGCCCGTCCAGGGCGTCGAAGATGGCCTGTAAAGCTTCACCGGCGTCATTAACCATTGCCACATCACTCTCAATCGGCTTGCTTATCTGCACCGGGTCGATGTCGATTCTCACGATTTTTAACTGCTCATCGTGACCCCACATGGTCAGCGGCATCTTTACCCTGGAACCCACCACCAGGACGACGTCCGTATCACGCCACAATTGGTGCCCGGCGGGAAGCGTCTGACTGAGGTAATGACGGTCGCTGATCACACCACGCCCGTGCCGTTTTGATATCACCGGAGCCTGTAATTTCTTCGCCAGTTTCAACAATACTGACCCCGCATCAACGGCGCCGCCACCTATGATCACCAAAGGTTTTTTCGCCTTCAGCAACAAAGCCACCGCCTGCTCGACCTGTTCCGCATCAACCGGAGGGTGGACGGGCGGGCCCGGAACCGCAGGAGCTGCCACTTCTGACACCTGCCCCATGACATCCATCGGCATTTCAAGCTCAACAGGCCGGGGCCTGCCCGTCTTAAGCTGCCGGAATGCCTCCTTCATCAGCGCGGGCGTATGGGCCGGGTGCCCAATGCGTTCGGCCCATTTGGTCAGCCCGCGGATCAAAGCGAGTTGATCCGGAATTTCGTGTAAGTGCCCCAGGCCGGAGCCAATACCTTCTGCGTGAACCTGTCCGGACAGGCACATGACCGGGGCGTTGGCGGCATAGGCAGTGCACAAAGCGGCAGTGGAATTCAACAGCCCCGGGCCGGGTACCACGGTGTACACACCGACCCTGCCAGTGGATTTGGCGTAGCCATATGCCATGTAGGCACATCCCTGCTCGTGCCGGGATCGAACCAGCTTCAATTTTCCTTCGCTGCGGTAGATGGAATCAAACAGGTGATCCAATTGACCACCAGGCAAACCAAACATCGTATCTACGCCGTTGGCAAGCAATGACTCCACCAACGCATCGGCTCCGGTTATCCGGCTCATTTTCATTTCTCCAGTGCTACAGAATGGCGCCAGGGCCAGTAAGTAAAATTTTTCAGTCGTGGAATCTATGCCGAAATCTACAGAACCGTTTCACCATAAATAGGATGATTAAACTTTACTGATAATGTGGAACCGACTGTTTTAAATATAATATAGATAGCAATATTAATTACTTATAAATTTAAATGATATATTATTTGTCAAATTGCACAATTATATTTGTCTAATAAATTCATTGTATCAGATTATTTAATGGGGTTTAATAAGTCAGGCAAATGAACGGATTGACCAGGCTGTTTCAACGCTGAGCCGGATCAGAGTAACCATTCATGTAGAGTAAAGAACGGGGTCGATAAACACTTGCCCTCAGACCCCATTTTCCAGAGCCCAAATCCAATGACAGCAAGCAGCATCATTTCAGATCAAAATATCATCGCACTTGGCGCCATTCTTTTCGGGCTGGCCTGGTTGGGTTTCTGGATTGACACCACGCCGCTCGGAAAAAAGACATCCGGGGTTATTTGGGTGCTCCTGGTTGGTATGGTGTTATCAAACTTCAAACTGATTCCTTTCAGCAGTCCGACCTATGATTTTGCCAGCGGGACGCTGGTGCCTCTGGCCATCCCTTTGTTGTTATTCAAGGCTGATCTACGCAAGATCTTTCGCGAAAGCGGCCCCGTTATGCTGACCTTTGCAATTGCAAGTGCGGCCACCGTGACCGGTGCGATGTTGGGTTATTTTCTTCTGGACCTGGGAGAAATAGGCCCCAAAGTGGCCGGCGTATATACAGGTGGCTGGGTCGGTGGAGCGGTCAATTTTCTTGCCGTCTCTCAGGCGGTGGAAATGACTCCTGAGGAATTCAGTGTATCCCTCAGCGCCAGCGCTATGGTCAGCAATATTGCACTGGCCTTGCTCATCGCCATTCCATCTATCGGCTGGTTAGCGCGCCGCCTACCGGCGCATGAACCGAACGAAACTGCGGAACAGGCTGCCGACGGCGATGGGCATCAGGGGGCTTCCACGCTGAAATTGACGCATGTCACCGGCGCTATAGCGCTGAGTTTTGCCATTTGTGCCGTTGCCGGTTGGCTGGGTGAATGGTTCTCCCTGCCCCAGTACAACATCCTGTTTATTACCATACTCACGATTATTATTGCCAACCTGATTCCGAAAACCATGCATAACCTGGAAGGCGATTTCGACCTGGGAATGCTGTTCATGTATGTCTTTTTTGCCGCCGTCGGAGCCGGTACAGACGCCAACTTTTTTGCCTCATCCGCCCTTACCCTTTTCTTCTATGGCATGTTTATCATTGTTGTGCATCTGCTGATCGTTTTGTTTGCAGCAAAACTGTTGAAGGTTGACATAGCTGAAGCAATCGTGGCATCAGCTGCGGCGCTGGTCGGCCCGGCAGTTACCGCAGCCATTGCCACATCGAAGGGCTGGCGTACCCTGGTCACACCCGGAATCATGTGCGGCATCTTCGGTTACGTCATCGGAACCTTCATAGGCGTCGGCGTCACCGCTATCCTGAATTAGTACTCCGTACCCGATCTTTCCTTGAAAATTATTTCCATCGCAGGCTTCCATGAGGCAAAATCCATTGCATCACAAGAAAAGTAAACTCTTGCAGTCCCCGACCGGCGTGTTCGGGAGGTGTTGGGTGTCTACCTTCGGGGCTATCATCTGTCAGGAACAGATGATGAGTTCAGAGGGACGTTTTGAACGTGTCCCGAAGATAGACACCCAACACCTCCCCCTGGCACGGCCAAGATGGCCAACAAGGATCACCTGCAAACTCTGAATGGCGAGCCTTTGAAATATTGGATGTCTGGTGTGAACAATTTTCCGGCTTTTCCAGCTAGCGAATCTTCCCCTCCTCGGCCAGGCTGAGTTCGGCTGCCTCCACTCTCAAACGACCGTGATTGAGCATTTTGACCGTATTTGAATAGGCGGATTTAGCCTTCCCCCGGGCGATGCTCCATGCGATGTCGTGGTGTAGTTGAAGGTCAATCTGCAGCTTTTCCTCGTCTGTTTCCCAGCCGATTTTGGAATGGGCTTTGAGATAAGTTGCTGTCGCATATCTGAAGTGGCTGATGTAGGCATTATGGGACGCGAGCAGAATGGCGGTATGCAGTTCTATATCAGCTGCAACACGTTTGTCCGCGTCATCCTGGTAGCGCTGCATATCGTCGTAGGCACACAGAATGGTGGCCACATCCTCCCGGGTTGCGCGCACTGCCGCCAATTCCGCTGCCTTGGGTTCAATGATGCGCCGGATCTCCAGCAGGGCGAGCAGAAACTCAGGCGTTGCGGTCTCGGGATCAGCATGCCAGGACAACACATCCGGATCGAGCATATTCCATTCAGCTTTGGGACGTATCCTGGTTCCACTCCTCGGTGCGGTGGAAATCAACCCTTTCCCGGACAGCACTTTGACCGCCTCTCTCAGCGCGTTTCTTCCTACCCCAAGGCTGTCAGCAAGTTCTTGCTCAATGGGCAGGGTTTCACCTTCATGATACTGACCCGCCGCAATCCTCTTACCCAGGATATCGACTACTGATTTTACCTGGCCTCTGCCGGATATTTTATTCAATGGTTCGTCCTCCGCCTCGAGTCAGCTGATAATTTCCGGGCCCGGCACGCACAAGCGGCAGGTACTCGAAAAAAGTGCAATGACGCCATAGAGCATATCCATTTAAAACTTATAATGGGATTATAATACACAAACATTCGCCTAATTCAAAATTTTATAAAGAATGTTTTTCATCAATATCGTAAGCTTACGTCGCCTGTAACCTTGATTTTTTACCTTGTTTATATTCGTATATGATATTGTTTATAAACATATTATATATCATGTTCCCCGCTGTCATAACAGGCTCTCAAGTAAAGATAAAACTTCGATCTGAGAATTGACAATTCATGGGATTATTGATAATTTATGTGCTTCCACTTTAATTGGAGTGCAGGCTTGGCTTTCCTTTCCTACCCGGGAGAATTTCCAACTTCGAATAAGGTTTCAAATGCATGAAAATTGTCGACGCAAAAGTCATCGTGACGAGCCCGGATCGCAATTTCGTCACCTTGAAAATAATCACTGACGAGGGCGTTTACGGGATCGGTGACGCCACGCTCAATGGCAGAGAACTGGCCGTAGCTGCCTATCTGCAAGAGCACGTGATTCCCTGCCTTGAGGGCAAAGATCCTTTGCAATCGGAAGATATCTGGCAATACTTTTATCGCGGCGCTTACTGGCGCAGAGGGCCCGTGACAATGAGCGCAATTGCGGCAGTCGATACGGCTCTATGGGACATCAAGGCCAAAACAGCCGGCATGCCCCTGTACCAGTTGCTTGGCGGCAAAAGCCGGGATTCCATCATGGTGTACGGTCATGCAAATGGTCGTGATATTGAGGAAACTGTCGATGAAGTCGCCAAGTACATCGAGCTTGGCTATCGTGCGATCCGTGCACAAACAGGTGTACCCGGGCTGGGCTCCACCTATGGTGTATCAGCGGACAAGATGTTTTATGAGCCGGCTGACGCCGATCTTCCCAGCGAAAATACCTGGTCTACCGAGCGCTACCTGGACCATGTTCCCACCTTGTTTGACCGCCTTCGTGATGCCTTCGGTTTCGAGCCTCACCTTTTGCACGATGTGCACCACCGCCTGACACCCATCGAGGCGGCGCGGCTGGGCAAGTCACTCGAGGACTATCGCCTGTTCTGGCTTGAGGATGCCGTTCCGGCAGAAAACCAGGAGGGTTTCCGCCTGATTCGCCAGCACACTGTCACCCCATTGGCTGTCGGTGAGGTCTTCAATACCATTTGGGACTGCAAGCAACTCATTGAGGAGCAACTGATCGACTACATTCGCACGACCGTCGTCCATGCAGGCGGCATCACCCATTTGCGGCGAATTGCAGACCTGGCGGCGATGTATCATGTTCGCACCGGCTGCCACGGGGCAACCGATCTCTCACCGGTTTGCATGGGTGCAGCACTCCATTTTGACCTGTGGGTGCCTAATTTCGGAATCCAGGAGTACATGCTGCACAGCGAAAAAACGGACGAGGTATTCCCACACGCTTATTCCTTCGAAAGCGGCTTCATGTATCCGGGAGACACACCGGGCCATGGCGTGGATATCGATGAGGAACTGGCTGCAAAATATCCCTATCAAAGAGCCTATCTGCCGGTCAATCGCCTGCAGGACGGCTCGATGTGGCACTGGTGAACCGGCCCGGTACCGAGGTAAAGCAATCGAATGGCTGACTATGACGTAATCATTGCAGGCGGCGGGCACAACGGGCTGATTTGTGCCGCGGTACTGGTCAACCACGGTCTGAGTGTGCTGGTTGCGGAGCGCAATGACTGGGTTGGCGGAGGCGTGGTAACACGGGAACTGACCCTGCCCGGCTACAAACACGACGCCTTCGGTTCCTCCCACGTGTGGATCCACCTCAACCCGGCATTTGAACAACTGCTGCCGGAATTGGAAAAACACGGCTTGAAATACATCTGGTCGGAGGATCACATCACCGGCCATCCGAACAAGTACGAAGGCCAGGGCATCATTGTCTACAAGGACATCAACAAGACCTGTGACAGCATTGCAGAGTATTCGCCTGCAGACGCTCGCCGTTACCGTGAGATTTACGAAGAATTCGGCGAAATCAAAGCGGGCGTGGTCAAAAGCATGTTCAGTCCGCCGGCGCCTCCCAGCTACATATTCCAGGGCCTGGAAAACAACCCCGAAGGGCTCAAGCGCCTGCGAAATTACCAGCTCAGTTCACGCCAGTTCACGCTGGAGAATTTCGAAAACGATCACGTTCGCGCCTTCATCCTGGGCTGGGCAATGGCGCCTCAGACCCTGCCCGACCAATTGGGCACGGCTGCCGGATTTTACGTGATGATCCCCAGCATCCACTATTTTGGGCAATCCATCCCCGAAGGTGGCAGCGGCATGCTTTCCGAGGCCTTAAAAAGCTACGTACAAGCCAATGGCGGCACCGTACGCACCGGCGCCACGGTTAGTAAATTCATCGCCGATGACGGTGTATGCAGAGGCATCAAACTGGAAAGTGGCGAAGAAATTCTCGCCGGCCAGGCGGTTGTGAGCGGACTGGACCCCTTTCAAACCTACCTCAAGGGCTTTGAAGACCATGAGTTGCCGTCAGGCTTCAAGGACATGGTCCGCCAGTTTGATTTTGGTGACATCACCATCGCCCGGGTGCACTATGCATTGCACGAAGCGCCCTCCTTCAATGCCGGCGCGGAAATGAACAAGACGGCATTCCAGAGAATATTCGGTAACATGGCGGATATCGACCGCCAGTACCAGGAGATTGCAGCGGGCAAGGCGCCGAGCGATCCATTCTTATGGACCGCCGCATGGACCACCATGGATCCAAGCCGGGCCCCGGATGGAAAACACACTTTGATCATGGACACTTTCGTGCCGGTAGGCCTCGCCAGTGGCGAGGACTGGGAAAAAATCGGTGCCGACTATTGCCGCAACACCCTGTTGCCGCAACTGCAGAACTACACGACCAACATGGATCAGGACAACATCATCGCTGAATACGTGGAGACCGGCCCCAGCCTCGAGCGGGCCAACTGGTGTTTCCACCGCGGCGTGACCACCGGAGGCGATCGCACGCTGGCGCAAATGGGTGCATTCAGGCCGTTCCCCAACTACGCAAACTACCGCGGCCCCCTGAAAAAACTCTATATGACCGGGCCTTCCTGTCATCCGGGCGGCGGCATCAGTGGCATGGGAACGATTGCGGCGGGTGAGATACTCCTTGATCTGGGCATCAGGGAAGAAGACGACGATTTTGATTTTTAAGCGGCAAATTGACGCCGGATAATCTAAGGCAGGTAACAGACATGGCAAGAGACAGAATAGAACCCTACACAGCGCTGATTGTTCAACCGGAAGTCACCGTGGTCGAAGACCGTGCAGGCATACAGAAAAACCTCGACCGGGTGAAAGACCTGATTCATTTTGGGGTCGGCTATTTTTGGGAGGTTCCGGTCCGTCTGGTAGTTTTGCCGGAATATTTCATGCAGGGTGTCGGTACGCCCGGCAAGGGTGAAACCGGAATCAAGGACGCCATGAAAAAAGCCGTCACGGTCCCTGGCCCGGAAATTGATCAACTGGGAGAAATTGCCAAAGAATATGGCCTGTATATCTGCGGGGGCGGCGTCATGGAGCGGGTGCCGGAATTCCCCGATCGCTGGTTCAACACCAACTTCATCGTCGGACCATCCGGTGACGTGGTCCTCAAATACCACAAGTGGCACATACCGGCGTATATCGGGCTCGGCACAAGCCCCCACGATATGTTCGACGAATACTGCGAAAAACTGGGCGGGGATATCAAGGACCTGTTCCCCGTCATTGATACGGAAATTGGCAAGTTGGGCACCATGACCTGTCACGATGGCTGCACACCGGAAGTTTCCCGCGCGCTGGGCTTTAACGGCGTAGAAGTCATTTGCCACCCAGGCGCCATCCAGGAGGTGGAAGGGGTGTCAAAACCGTGGGATTTCTGGATGTTTACCCGCCGCACCCGTGCACACGACAACATGTGCTACCTGCTGGGTGCAAACTGGGGATCGGTCAACTATAAATATTATCCCAAGGCATTCTGCCCCGGCCATTCATTCGCCATCGACTACACGGGAATGGTATTGCGCGAAGCACCGTATCCTGCAGAGCAAGTGCTGGCAGTGGGGATTGATATCGAGGCGCTGCGCAATCATCGCACGCGCACCATCCACAACTGCTGGGTGGACATCCGCACCGAGGGCTTCCGGCAAATATATGAAAACCCGATTTATCCACCCAATCGTTTTCCGTCCGGCAATCCACCCAAATCATTGTCTGAAAAAGTCAGCATTTGCAAAGAAGTCTTCGATGACCTGTATGGAAGAGGCCAATTTACACCCCCGGCAGGCTATGAGCCGGAAGATATTTCTGAACTGCTGCAGAAAAGAATCGACTACGCCCAGAGTACCGGGCGCCTGAGAAAGGATTGATTTCGGCGGAGAAACACCATGAAAGTCAGAAGCAAACTTGCGGATATCGATTTCATCTTCGGAAGGTTCCAGTACAAGAAGGATCACCTGATCATTCACTCCGATCCGCAACAGTCCATGGAAAGCAAAGTCTATGTCAGCCCGAACGATATCGTTTCTGCATTCGGCAAAGCGCTGGCCAACCCCATGGTCTGGGTCTACTTCCTGGGTTTTCCGTTTTTCCTGATCCGTTATCGTCTTCGCCACCGAAAAAAACACCACCGATAAAAATTGGACCGGAACTGAATCTTTGAATATTGACGGACTACAGCAATGACCAAACCCATCGCCCTATCGCATGCACAACAGGGAAATGACCCCGTGACCGGTTTGATACCCGTTTCCGGCGTGATGAAATTGTCCCCCTATGTTCAGGGTGAAAGCAGCATTGTTGGCGTTGAGGAACCCATCAAGCTTTCGTCAAACGAATCGCCACACGGGCCCAGTCCACTGGCGCTTAAGGCTTACAGGAAATTCGCAACACAGCTCAATCGTTATCCTGATGGATCACAACAAGAACTGCGTGAAGCCATCAGCAGCGTTTATGGCCTGGACGCGGAACGGATCATTTGCGGCAACGGCTCGGATGAATTGATCCTGCTGGTCGTGCGCGCATACCTTCGGCCCGGTGACGAAGCACTGATGAGCGAAAACGGCTTTATCATGAGCAACATCCACTCCATAGCCCAGGGCGCGGAGCTGGTCATCGCAGCGGAAAAAAATTACCGCGTTGATGTTGACGCGATGCTGGAACGGGTCACCGAAAAGACCCGTTTTTGCACCATCGCCAATCCGAACAATCCGACCGGGACCTACCTCAGCGATTCGGAAGTGAGGCGATTGCACGCCGGCCTGCCTGATAACTGTCTGCTGCTTATCGATAATGCTTACGCTGAGTACGTTGATCAGGATGACTTCAGCAGTGGAGAGAAATTGGTCGAAGAATTTGAAAATGTTGTCATGACACGAACGTTTTCCAAGATTTACGGGTTGTCCGGCTTGCGCATCGGCTGGGCATACTGTCCGGCAGAAATAATTTCTGTGCTGCAGCGCATCAGAACACCCTTCAACACCAACGGGCCGGCAATGGCGGCAGCCACGGCCGCAGTGCTGGACACGGAATATGTCCAGCGGATCAAGGAACAAAACAACCATTCACTGCGAAAGATCAGCCTGAAACTCACAGGACTCGGGATCGAGGTGATCCCCAGCACGACCAATTTTTATCTGCTCCGATTTGACCCGCAAAGCGAAAAATCGGGAACGGCGGCGGCTTCTTTTCTGCAATCGCGCGGTATCATTCCGCGCCCCGCCGGCGGATCCGATGTCTTCCTGCGCATAACGGTCGGTCTGGAGCATGAAAACGACGGCGTCATCGAAGCGCTGACCGAATACATGGCAGGCTGAAAAAAATAAACTGCGAAAAGGAAACCCGTGTACTGCAACGATTTAAATGGTATTTTCAGAGGCCAACTGTGGCTGCAATACGAGGCGGGGTTCGCAGGAAATGGCTGAACATGCAATATCACCATTAGTCGCCAGTCGACTGGAAAAAGTACAGCAACTGCTGATCAACGGCCAGTGGCAGACATCCAGCGACGGGCACACTGAGAACATTTTCAATCCTTCCAACGGCGAAATCATCACCACTGCGGCAAGCGCAAGCAAAGAAGACGCCGACCGCGCCGTGACCGCGGCACGAACAAGTTTTGATGACCACAGCTGGACCAGCCTGACACCGGCGCACCGGGCCAGGGTGTTGTGGCGTGTCGCCGATTTGATCGAGGAAAACGCTGAAGAATTTGCCGAACTGGAAATGCTCGATGCAGGAAAATTTTATCTCGGCGCCCTGAACGGCGAAGTCCCGTTCGCGGCAGAATGTTTTCGCTACTACGCAGGCTGGTGCACCAAGATCGAGGGAGCCACCAAGCAACTTTCCACGGTTCCAAACCAGGCTTTCCATATCTACACGCAGAGGGAGCCGATCGGCGTAGCCGCACTGATCATTCCCTGGAACGGCCCGCTGGTCCAGGCGGTATGGAAAATTGCGCCCGCATTGGCGGCAGGGTGCAGTGTCGTGGTCAAACCCGCTTCTCATACACCGCTGTCCATTACCCGCCTCGGGGAAATCCTGATGGAAGCCGGCGTTCCCAACGGCGTGGTCAATATCATTTCGGGCGGCGGTTCCACCATTGGACGCCTGTTGGCGGAGCACCCGGATGTCGACAAGGTTTCCTTCACCGGATCTACCGAAGTCGGCAGGCAAATAATCGATGCGGCAAAGGGAAATCTGAAAAAGGTTTCGCTGGAATTGGGTGGCAAGTCGCCCGTCATCGTATTTGACGATGCCGACATCGATGAGGCCATTACCGGCGCGGCCCAGGCCATTTTTTCTTCTGCCGGCCAGGTTTGCGTCGCCGGTTCGCGGCTGTACGTGCAGGACTCGGTTTACGAACGGGTTGTCGAGGGCGTGGCTGAAATTGCAAAAAACATGAAAGTCGGGCCCGCCACCAACAGCGCCATGGAAATGGGTCCGCTGATTTCATCACAACATTTGCAAGAGGTTCATCGCATGGTCGAGAATGGTCAGGATGAGGGCGCGCGTCTCGCCGCTGGCGGAAATCTTCTGACCGAACAGGGCGGCTATTTCATCGAACCCACTGTTCTGGCCGATACCACGCACAACATGAGCGTGGTCAGCGACGAGATATTCGGCCCCGTGCTGGTGGCTATGCCCTTTGGCAGCGAGGACGACATCGTGGCGATAGCCAACGACAGCGAGTACGGGTTGGCGGCCAGCATTTGGACCCGCGACATCAGCAAGGCCCACCTCTCAGCCGCCGCCATCCGTGCCGGACTGGTGTGGATAAATTGCCACGGCATCCCCGATATGGCGGTGCCGTTCGGGGGCTACAAACAGTCCGGCTGGGGCAGAGAAAACGGCGAGGAGTGTTTGCTGCAATACACCGAGTTAAAATCAGTGATCGCAAAGCTGTGAGGGAAATGATGCCGGTAAGAAAATCAAGGCGTTTGTTTCCATTAATTCTTCTTTTGTTACTGGGCTCTGGAGTGATCCAAGCGCAACAAAAAGACGTGACTTTTTTCGTTATCGGCAAGCATGCCAATTTTGACCAGGCGCCGGACGGTGAACTCAAGCCTGTCGACTTTTCCTTCTTTTCCGAGATTTTCTTCACCGCTGATGGAAATGCGGACAACGCTTTTATGAACATGCCCACCGGCGAGCGATTTCGCTTCCGGGATCAACGACTGGCTCAGGGCCCGGAAAGGGACAATCTTCTGCTGATCAGAGGCGCAAAGCGATTTTCAAGCTATGCCGAGCTTCAATCCTGGTATCCGGACGGCAGCTACTCAATTGAGTTTGATTCACCCAGCGGAAACGTCAGTAACGCGGCACTTGAGTTTCCTCAAAACGGCCTGCCCTCGCCTCCAGCCATTTCCTTGTCCCAGGAGGGTCAGCCAATATGCAGTGAAGTTGATCCGGCAAAAGACCTGCTTGTCAGCTGGACTGAATTTTCACAGGGCGGGCCGGACGAAAATGAAATTCTCGATGACCTGGTTTTTGTCATCCTCGAAGATGAGACGGGACAGCGCGTGTCACACAGCGGCCGTCCATTCGAAGGCAAGCCATACCTCACTTACGCGAACTCTTCCCATACCATAGCCGCATCCGCCCTGCAGCCTGGAATGTCTTACCAGCTAAACGTCGAACATGCGGTTCTCACCGACACTCAACTGATTGACAGCGTCCCGGCAATGACCACCTACGCCGTCACTACCCGGCTGAAATTTACAACCGCGACCCATGCCGGAACAGGGTGTTTTGAACCTGAAAAACAAGGAGCTTCCGGTATGAGACCAGGCACCGATGCACAAGTTGTCATGTTCTATTACAAGGGTCTTGACGAGGTTGATCGTTTCTACGGCGAGCTGCTGGGCTTTGAAAAGACCCTGGATTATGACTGGGTCAAAATGTACCAAACCAGCGCCAACTCAACCGTGGGACTGGTTGCCGAAAGCGAAGGTGCCTGGCACGATGTGCAGGAAAAAAATGCGGTCATGCTTAGTATTGTTACCCGTGAAGTGGACGCCTGGTATGCAAGGCTGCAGCAGAAGGACGGCATCACCTTTTTGAAAGAAATCGGTGATGGCGGGCCGATTAGAAGTTTCATGATCCAGGATCCCGGCGGCTACACGGTGGAGTTCTTCCAATGGCTGGAGACAGGCGACGAATGAAAACAGTCACGCTCGGAATTACCGGGGCCTCGGGCGTGCAATACGCTTTTCGTTTGCTGGAAGTTTTATTGCAAGGTAAGCACAAAGTTGACTTGATCATTACCCGGGCGGGACAAATTGTGGTCGGCATGGAAACCTCGATAAACCTGCCTGGCAGAGCGAGAGAACAGAAAAAATACCTGGACGATTACTACCAGGCTGAACCGGAATTATTGAACGTCTACGGACTGGAAGAATGGACAGCTCCCATGGCCAGTGGATCAACCCGCACTGATGCGATGGTGGTTTGTCCCTGCACCATGGGCACGCTGTCTCAAATCGCGGTGGGTGCGAGCAGCAACCTGCTGGAGCGGGCCGCAGATGTCATGCTCAAGGAAAAACGAAAACTGATCATCGTTCCCAGGGAAACCCCGCAGTCTGATATTCACCTGGAAAACATGCTGAAGCTCAGCCGCATGGGTACCGTGATACTGCAGGCAAATCCCGGGTTTTATAATCAGCCGGACTCCGTCCAGGACTTGATCGATTTCATCGTATCCAGGATCCTGGACCACATGGGCATTGAAAATGACCTCCAAGCTCGCTGGGGTGAGTAGCGCGACTGAATCGCCGCGAAAACATCTCTATTCCGATCCAAAGGACACTAAAAAGGCTTCCAGACATGACGGTAATCAACGACGAATTTGAACTCTGGGATTTGCGTATCGAGGTTACCGGAGACCCCGACAGCATGGTGTGTAACCACAGCCCTGGCGATTATTTCGAATTGTCGGGCGAAAACCTGAAATTTCCTGACGGCCAGACATTTTCCGTGTATGCGCTGGCGGCAATCATCCCCTTATTACCTGCAAAACAGCGCATGACGGACAAGAATGACTGGATGACAACGGATGCCGAGGTTGCCTGTCCCGATCCCTATTGTGGCGCCCGCTTCAAAATTACACGAACCGGAAAAAGCACGTTTCGCCACAGCGAAGCTACCGTTGTTCCATTGGGCGACGCGTCTGATGAGTGAGGTCGATCGAGTCGACCTGGCGCCAGGCTATTCCATCTCGCGCATCATCAACGGCTGTTGGCAACTGACACCGGATCACGGCGGCGGCCCGGGTTCTGAAAAGGCGACGCATCGAATATTCGCCGAGCTGGTTGAGCATGGTTTTACAAGCTTTGATTGCGCTGACATCTATATTGGTGTGGAAGAAACGCTGGGTAATTTCCGCCGTTCCCTGAGCGACCCCGATAGCATTCAGATTCACACAAAATATGCGGCAAACAGAGATACCTTGCATGAATTGACCCGCAAAGATATCGACGCTGCTGTCGATCGATCGCTCAGCCGCCTGGGCGTAGAACGGCTTGACCTGCTTCAATACCACTGGTGGAATTACGACGTACCCGGCCTGGAAAAGGTGACGGAACGCCTGGTACGGGCACAGGAGATCGGGAAAATCCGACTGCTGGGCGTGACGAATTTCGACACAGCCCACGTGCGCGAAATCGTTGCCAGCGGAGCCAGGATCGTATCGGTACAGGCACAGTACTCGTTGCTGGACCGCAGACCGGAAAAACTCATGGGCAGCCTGGCCGCCGAGGCCGGCATCGCATTGCTTCCGTACGGCGCACTGGGGGGCGGCTTCCTAAGCGAAAAATACCTGGGCGTGGACGCTCCGGAACAAATGAATCGCTCTTTGCAGAAATACCGGCTCATCATCGACGAATTTGGTGGCTGGGATGCTTTTCAGTCGCTGCTGACATTGTTAGCTCAGATTGCCGGCAACCACGGCACCTCAATCGCTGCGGTCGCGACACGTTGGGTTCTTGATCAACCCCATGTAGCCGCAGTCATCCTGGGCACCGGCAGCAAGTCGCGCGCCACGGAGAATGTTGGGTTGAGTACCTTGATCCTGGACGAAATGGAGAAGAAAGAGCTTGCTGATTTACTGCAATCCCAAAACATACCACCGGGTGATATGTACGACCTGGAGCGGGATCTTGACAGCCCGCACTCGGGCATCATTAAAATGAATTTACACGACTAGTGTAGTGCCAATGAACAGCCCTGATATATCAACCAGCGAACGTAAATGGTCATCGAACCTGATGTTTATTGCCGCAGCAGTCGGCAGCGCAGTGGGTATCTCAAATGTATGGAAATTCACCTACGTTGCCGGGGAAAACGGCGGTGGCGCTTTTGTGCTTGTTTATGTGTTGGCAATCATTGTCATCGCGATACCGGCCCTGATTGCAGAATTCCTCATTGGCCGCCGCGGCGGAGCCAGTGTCGTCAAGACCATGGACAACCTGGCGGAGCGCGAAGGCATACCCAGGGTATGGCGATATTACGGGCAAATGGCGGCTCTTGGCGCCTTTCTCGCCTTGAGTTTTTACAGCGTCGTGGCCGGATGGACGGTTGATTACTTCTACCAGGCGCTGACTGGCGGCTTCGCCGGTATGACGGCAGAGAAATCCGGGGCCGAGCTGGCCGGTCTTATGGGTAACCCGGGTCGCATGATCGTGTCGCAAGTGGTGTTCCTGGGGCTGACAGGAATCACCGTTGCTGCAGGCGTCCGGCAGGGTCTTGAGCGGGTTTTAAAATATCTGACGCCCGCATTGTTTGTCATTCTTTTCATCCTGCTCGCCTATGCCATGATCGCCGGCGATTTTGCTGCCGGCGCCGCGTTTCTTTTAATTCCGGATTTTTCCAAATTAAGCTCGCAAACGATACTGCTGGCCATTGGCCAGGCATTCTTCTCACTGGGAATTGGACTGGGTGTTTTACTTACCATCGGCGCCTACATGGATCACAAGTCATCCATCATCAAGGCGGCACTTATTGTCGCTACGGCCGATGCCGGAGTGGCGCTGATCGCAGGGCTGGCCATTTTTCCGATCGTGTTTGCACATGGACTTTCACCCGCCCAGGGCCCGGGACTGATCTTCGAAACACTGCCGATCGCATTCGGGCAAATGCCGGGCGGAGCCATTCTCGGCCCCCTGTTTTTCCTTTTGATGGCCCTGGCCGCATTGACCTCTGCCATTACGATCCTGGAGTGCGTTGTCGCCGCAGTCGAGGATTATTCCTCAATGTCGCGCCGTAAAATTGTTGCCGGACTGATCCTGCTTTTGTGGCTGGCCGGGCTGGGAACCGTATACTCATTCAGCACACTGGCAGATTTCCACCCACTGGGGTTTTTCTCCGCCTTCGCAGAGCGCAATATTTTCCAGTCGCTGGACTACATTGTTTCGAATTTCATGATGCCGATCGGAGGCCTGTTGATCGCCGTACTGGCCGGCTGGGGCCTCAGTAAGGCCTCAGTACTTGACGAATTGCAGGTGAGTGATGACTTCTGGTTCCGGGGCTGGCGTTTCCTGGTGAGATACATCGTGCCGGCAGCGATTGCACTGGTGTTTGTCGTTAATATTTGAAACAGGGATATCCTTCCTCCCTGTAGGAAGTGTTAACTATGTGTGCGGTATAAAGTGTTAACCATGTCCCCGGAATGGGCCCTGTTTTAAATGGCGCGCCCGACAGGATTCGAATCTGTGAGCCCCTCCCCCATAAGGAGACACTTGAAATTAGAAAATTCCAGCCTGTTGATGCTCGATAACGAACTCCTTCGGAGTCCAGTCATTGAATGATTGATGCGGACGAAATTTATGTATTTTGTTCTATTCCGTATAAAACTGCTGGCTGAATTTCACCACCGCGAGTTCTTCCAAACCCTCTATCTTCAGGTTTACGGTGAATCTGAATTTTTCCAGGTTGTACACCGTCATAACACCGATGTAATAAACCGCTCCATTGAGGTCGGTGATTTCCCTCATATCGATATTGCGACGTTGTCCGGAGAGGTTGACGGCGCTCGCGGTAACGTCTGCACGTACTGGCGTTCCAGGTTCATTATTCTCTCCTTTCTTCAGAGCGGTAATGGTCAGTATGGCACGGTTGGGTGATCGCTGGATGCCGTAGGCCTGAGTCATTTGAGGTGGCAGGAGGTTGCTGTTCAAAGCGTTGTAGTGAACGACAAACTCACCCAAATCCAGGGATTTCTGGGCTTTGCTGTTGGTCGAAACCGCGAGCATACCCAGAATCAAAACAGCCGCAAACAGTTGTTTCATATTCTGTTTCCTCTCTGTTTTTTGGCAACCTTTTTCAATTGTGATGGTAGGTAAGGCCTGAAACCAAATGTATTTAATGAATGCATCATGACTATGTTAATACTAGCAGAAGATTCAGGATTCGTTTGACAGACCAATGTGTACAGGGGCTTAAACAGCTCTTAAGCACATTGACCGCGAACCCCGCCTCGTATTGCAGCCACGTGCGGCCTCCGAAAGCAGCGATAATGACCATGCACTGCATTAAAGCCTGCGAATGGGTTTTAAATTCATTTCCCATTCCGGGTACAGGGGGTATCGCCTGGCGAGCAGAACCAATACGGTCAAAAAGCCGGCCAGCAGCCCCACGCCGATACTGGTGTCCAGCCAATTATCAAAGGGGCGGTGGTCGGGTGAAAAGACCGGAACAACCATCAGGTATTTGCTGATCCAGATGCCCAGGTTGACGCCCAGGGCAATAACAACCATCGCCAGCAGTGATCGCTTAATCCAGGCGAAGATCAAACAGACAAACGGAATGAAGAAACAACCGGCCATCATGGTCCAGTAATAGGGGGCGTAATGGCCGTACATTTGTCGCCACATGGGACCGTATTCCTGCGGCAGGTTGCCAAACCAGATCACGAAGAACTGGGCCCAGAAAAAATACAGCCACAGCAGGGTAAAGGCGGTGACCGTCATGGCAAGATAGAGTATCTGATTGGGCCCGAAAGGAGAGCCCGTCTTGTGGGATTGCCCCAGCCAGGCCGGAAACGCGATCATCGCGGCCAGGCCTGCGTACACGTTGCCGAACCAGAAGATAATAGGAAATACCGTACTGTGCCAGTGCGGGATCAGCATCATGGCGAAATCCCAGGCAAAAAGGGTATTGCAGAGCACGAAAACGAGGATGATGAACGGTGACATCAGGTAGAGTTGACCTTCAATTTTACGATGATCCGCTTCACTCCCCGAGCTCGAGGACGCCAGGTCCGGCTTGAGCCCCTTGATGACATAAATTGCACTCAGGCCATAAAACAGCAACAAGCCAAAGAGGTTCCTGATCAACAGCCAGTCGATGTTCAGCCAGGGGCTCAGGTGAGCATCCGGGGAAGCTGCCAGCCAGTAGAACAACTCATCCTGGGCATAAAAATAAAGCACCAGGAACCCGCCGATTGCAAACGGGAAAAATGCCAGCGTACTGAATCCGGCCAGCCGGTAATAAGGTTTGGCCCATTGCGCTTTCACCAGCCGCGTCATGGCACAAAATACAACTCCGGCTTGGCTGACGCCCATCAGGTACAGGAACGAGGCGGTAAACAGGGGGAAATCGGGTTTAATGTTTTCATTGCTCAGCCCGTAGGCCAGGCTGGCCATGCCGATGACAAACAGCACGATCAGCACCCACAGGGCGGCGGTTCCGCTACGACCGGGCGGCGCAGTCTGCTGGGAGGTGGCTGCAGTAGGGTTTACGGCGTTCATTGCTCACCAAACTCGTTTTTAATGTAATTGACTACGTCCCATCTTTCCTGCTGGCTGAGCGCATCACGATAGAAAGGCATGGCCACTCTTCCCCGCGTCAGTGTGAAAAAAATCTGGCCGTCAGCCTGGTCCTGGGTGTAATCCTCGTTCAGATCGACGGGTGTCGGGTCGGTGAATTTTTGTCCCACCGGGCCATCTCCATGCCCTTGTGCGCCGTGACAGACCAGGCAATTGATCTGGTAGAAATATTCACCCCTCGCGATCGACTCGGCGCTTGCAGCCACCGGATTTTGAATCGTTGCCGCAGCGTCCTTGGCATCGAAGATTTCAGCTTCGCTGGTCGGCGCAGGCAGGAATTCTCCACCCGTGACCGGAATCGCGTTTGGCTCTGCCGGCGCAATGGATTCCTGGGGCTTGGCAGACGGCTGGTCGACCATGTCCCGGTCCCAGGGCAGCGCCCATACCGGCAAAACCTGCCCACACATCAACAATGCAACAATCAGGGTCTTGCCGCGCTTCATCCGTTCTGCTCCATTGGTGCCCGGACCTCCTCGGCGCCGGCCTCGCGCAGGATGGCCTCGGCATGCCCGCGGGGCTCATCACCGTCACAAACCACGATCACTGCAAATTTATCCACCGCAGCTTCCGGCACATAAATTCGCTCCCGGATGGCGGGCAAGCGTGCACTGATCAGAAAACCAAGCACCGTGGCCAGGATGCCGAACAGGATGGTCAATTCGTAAGTGATGATCAGAAAGGGCGGAATCGTGATGATGGGCCTGCCCCCGGTGGGATGCGCCCACAGTACGGCGGTACCGGCTGCCAGTGAAAATCCGCAGAATGCGCCGATCAGGCCGCCAAAAAAGGTGAATCTTTTGATCACCGCCTTTTTTTTACCCAGCACTTCCTCCACGCCCTCAATCGGAACCGGTGACTGCAGTTCAGGGGTGGGGAAGCCGGCGCCCCGAAGCTTTCCAGCAGCGGCCAGCGCCGCATCCGGCCCGTGGAAAAGGCCTATGATGTGGGTTGCCATTCGGGCACTCCTTCTTCATTTGGGCGACTTCCGGGTGTGTCCATGGTCTCCTTGACTTCATAAATGGACACACTCGGGAAGATCTTGACGAATATCAGGAACAGCGTCGTAAATAAGCCGAAGGTTCCGATGAGGATTGAAATCTCGACCAGGCTCGGTACGTACAGGCCCCAGGCGTCCGGCAGGTATTGCCGTGACAACGAGGTGGTGACAATCAGGAAGCGCTCGGTGTACATGCCGATATTGACTGCGATCGACAGCACCAGCATGGGCACAAACGAAGTTCTGAAGCGTTTGGAAATCAGCAGCAGCGGCGCCACCGCGCAAAACGCGATCATCTCCCAGTAAAGGACGGCGTAGTGGCCGAACATCCTGTATTTCATGGCCTCGAGTTCGGTGGAGGTGCCGCTGTACCAGCCGGTAAATACCTCGATGAGGTTGATGTAAGACCAAATCAACGACAGCAGCAGCAGCAGCTTGCCCAGGTTGTCAAAATGCACCCGCGTGATGTACTGCTCGAAATTCATGTATTTCCTGAGCACGAACATCACCGTGACAATGCCTGCGGTTCCCGAATAAATGGCACCGACCACGAAATACGGCGCAAAGATGGTCTGGTGGTACGCCGGCACGATGGACAGTGCGAAGTCCCAGGAAACGATGCTGTGCACCGAGACCGCCAGCGGAATGATCAGCACGGCCAGGAAAGTGTAGGCCCAGCCCAGGCGGTGCCATTGTTTGTCGGTTCCACGCCAACCCAGGGAAAGCAGCACGTACATGTGGCGGCGCCAACCACTGGTGCGGTCTCTCACTGCGGCAAAATCCGGAATAGCACCCATGTAAATGAAAATCGTGCTGCCGGTCAGGTAGGTGGCCACGGCCATCACATCGAACAGCAAAGGTGATTTGAAATTGGGCCAAAGCTCCATCTGATTGGGGTAAGGCAAGGTCCAGTGTACGAGCCACGGGCGCCCGACATGCACCATAACCATGGTTGCGGCGACCATCAGCGAAAACAGCGTCATCGCCTCGGCGCTGCGGTACATGGCCTTGCGCCATTCGCTGTGGGTGAGGTGCAGCACACAAGACAACAAGGTGCCGGAGTGGCTGAGGCCGATCCAGAAGATGAAACTGGCCAGGTAAGTGCCCCAGACCGCGGGGTGGTTCATTCCCGCTGCACCTATGCCGTAGTACAACTGGTAAAACCAGGGGAAAAAGAAACAGATCATCGTCACGCCGATGGCAATGGAAAGTGTGATGTAATACTTGGACCCGGTCTCGACCAGGGACCGTACGACATCGCGGTTGACGTCGGCATAATGTAACTTATCCATCGGCATCCACCTTCTTGAGATAAACCACGGAAGGCGAGGTGTTGAGTTCCTCCAGTACGCGGTAGGCCCGCGGATTTCTCAGTTTTTTGGAAACCTCGCTTGCAGGGTCTTTCCTGTCGCCGAAAACCAGGGCCTGGGTGGGGCAGGTCTGGACACAGGCAGGCTGGACTTCGCCGTCACGTACACGCCTTCGCCCATCGTCCTTGGCCTTGTCCTTGGCTATGCGGATGCGCTGAATGCAAAAAGTGCATTTCTCCATAACCCCCTTTTCGCGTACGCTTACATCCGGATTCAATTGCTGGTCCAGCGGCGTGTCCCAGTGATGGTCGTTATAGTTGAAGTAGCGGACCTCGTAAGGGCAATAAACCGCACAGGCCCGGGTGCCGATACAGCGGTTATAGACCTGCACGTTCAGGCCATCCTGATTGTGGTAGGTGGCACTCACCGGGCAAACCGTTTCACATGGCGCGGCGTCACATTGCTGGCACAGCATCGGAATGAAACTCAGCCTGGCATTAGGGTACTCTCCCTCCCAGTACCGCTCGATCCGGATCCATTGCATCTGCCGGCCCCGGGCGAGTGCCTTCTCGCCGACGATGGGTATGTTGTTTTCAGCCTGGCAAGCGGTGACGCAGGCCGAGCAGCCGGTGCATGAATCGAGGTCGATGGTCATGGTCCAGGCGTAATCAAATTCCTCGTAGTAGCCGGGTTTGCGATACTTCCGCCAACCTTTGGTAAAACGGTCAAAGAAATTCATGATGACACCACCGATATTGGAATACTGCTGATCCGGGCGTGCTCATTCGCGACTTCCCCGGCGCCAGTTGTCTGAATAATTTCTCTGCCGAGCTGCCGCGATTCACCGCCGATCTTGATCAATTTTGCCTGCTGCCCGGTGGGCTCGATTTTTACCCGGGTGCTGCCCCAGGCGAGGCTGCCTGAACCCGGATCCACCTGGGGCGCCAGGATACGAATCGGGTTGGCGCCCCGGTTTTTGGCATAGCGGCCGAATTCGGTATGACCCTGACCGATGGGCATCGCGATGACATCGGGCATCACGCCCGGATAGACATAAACCGGCGCAGTGATTTCCCCGTGCGTGGACTCGACCCTGACCAGGTCTCCTTCCGAAAGCCCGAGTTTTTCCGCCGTGACCGGGTTCATTTCCACCCATGAACCGTAGACCACGCTGGTGAGGGGATCGGGTAACTCCTGCATCCACGGTAAATTGGCACCCCGGCCGTCATGCAACGCAGTCGAAAGGTAAGGGTGCAGCACAAACGGATAGTCATCGCTGTCGCCTGAAAAAACAGCGGTATCGACACCGATGGTGTCGACAATGCCCGGGTCCAGGGTGAAGGCGCCGGAGCTATTCTGAGATTTTTCGCCCCACACGCCGGCTTGCAGAATGGACGTCCAGAACGACTCAAAACCGTTCATTTCGTCAGCCGCAGCACCCTGTCGGTAAATTTCGCGCCAGCCCGCTTTGAGATAATCTTCCATGCTGTCCCAGGGCAGCGCCTCACCGAGCCCCATCTGTTGTGCAAGTCCCAGAATGATGTCACCGCTTGCCCGGGTGTTGTAGAGGGGCGATACCACCGGTTGCGAAATGGCACCGACCGCGAAGCCGATACCGGGCTCGGGGATGTCGTCCCCCCAACTCTCCAGGTAGGTATGGCTCGGCAAGATAAGATCAGCCATCACAGTGGTCTCATCCAGGAAACTGGACAAGCTGACAATGAAAGGTATTTCCGCCATCGCCTGTTCGAAGCCGGCGGCTGATGGCAGGTTAAACACCGGGTTGGAGCCGTTGATAATCAGCACATCGATTTTACCCTGACGGGCATCCTCGGCGAGTTCGGTCAGCTTGTTATAGTTTGCCTGCCGGGAGTGTGAGGTGGAACCAAAAGCGGGCGGTGGATTAAACAATAAACCACCTGGTTTACCCAGGTTGCCCACCAGGTAATTGAGCGCATTAACCGCAATCAGGGTATCAACGCCGTTGCTGCCGTTAGCGGCCCCTCCTCCGCCAATAGCCAGGCTTGGCTGTGTATCGGCGAAGGCATCAGCCAATCGCGTGATGGTCTGTACAGAGACGCCGGTCTGTTCTGCGACCCGGTTTACCCCGTACGGTTGCAGCGCTGCACGCCAATTTTCAAGATCATCCCCTGCGTAGCCGCCCCCGGCAACGATGTGGTGGGCCAGCCCCAGGGCCAAATGACCCTCGGTACCGGGTTTCGCGGGAATCCACTGGTCGGCAGCGGCGCCGCTGATCGACAGACGGGGCTCGATCTGGACAGTCCTGAGTCTGTCACCTGCCTGGCGCTTTCGGTTGTGGCCGAATCCAAGTGAGTGATGCACCGGGGAAATCCAACTACCCAGGTAGTCGGCGCCGAACGACAACAGGAAGCGGGTGTTTTGTAGATCGTAGTAAGGCAGGGATTCCGTGTTAAAAAACCGCTTGTTGGCAGTGTACAGCGTGTGCGGATGCGTGAAATCATAGTGCAACAATCGATCGGAGCCCAGGTTTTCCATAAACAGTTCGAGCAGGCCGGCAAAATGCCCACGGACCCCGCCGCTGAGGAAAGCCACGCGGTTGCCCCGGCCGTTCTTACTCAAAGCAGCCAGGCGCTCGGCCGTCTGCGCCAGGCCGTCTGCCCAGGTGATCTGTTCAAAGGATGCGGAGCCCCGGTCCCCGTTCCGCACCATGGGCGCAGTCAGGCGATCTGGGTTGTACAGCACCTGCAGTCCGGCCTGGCCGAGTGCGCAAAGTCGGCCCTGGTTAACCGGGTGGGCAGGATTTCCTTCGATTTTCTTGGCGCGTCCCTCGCGGGTGCGCACGGTAATGCCGCAGCCGGCCGGGCACATGGAACAAACGCTGTTGTACCAGGTAGCGATGCCATGGCTGAAATCCTCTGGCGGAATGGCGTAGGGAATCAGGTATTCAACCGGGTGCTTGATCGACTCCGCCAGCATGAACCCGGCGCCGGCGCCGACGCTGCCTGCTCCCACCAATTTCAGAAAATCTCTGCGGTCTATATTGGACATTTTGTTACACGATTCTCCTTAGTGCACTGCATTGTAATTAATGGCCCTTTCACTTGTGGCAAGTCCAGCAATCCAGGCCATTTTCCACTTCATATTCTTTATGGCAATCCAGGCACCATCCCATCTTCAGTGGTGCGATTCGTTTCACCCTGTCCATGGTTTCAACCGGACCATGGCAAGTCTGGCACTCCAGGCCTGCTGCTACGTGCCGTTTATGCGGAAAATGGACAAAATCAGGCAGGTCATGGACCTTGATCCAGGGAATGGGTTCTTTGTTCTCCCAGTAATGCATCAATTTCTTGATCTGGGCCCGGTCGGTGGCTATTTCGTTGTGACAACCAACACATTTACTCACACTAGGCACGCCGGCAGATGCAGAACGACGGGCCTGGACATGACAGTACATGCACGGAATCTCAAATTCGGTGGCGTGAATCCGGTGACTGAATTCGATTGGCTGTTTCGGCGTGTCGTCCGGAAAATATGTGACATTGACCCAATAGCCAAGCAAAAGTCCCAGGAACCCGCCGCCGATGATCAAGCCGACTGGCTTGAGAACCTTTAAGGTAGGAATAATCGAGATACTCATCTCACCGCAGCCCCAGGCGTTCACCAAAGCTATCAGCGAATTCCCGGATCAAGCCGGCAATTTCAGCATTCCTGGTGGCGCGCAGGTAGGTGTCGGCCATCTTGTGAAACGTCTGATAGAAATGCAGGTTAATGTCAGCGATGGTGGTGTCTTTGGTCCATAAATCGATGGCGGCAACGGTCTTGTTTTCTCCGTCCCACAGCGAGAGCATTACCGATTGACACTGCGTTGGGCCCTTGTCCTTTGCTTCAGAGGCCTCCCACTCGATGCGTGTGGGCAGGTGGTCTTCGTCCAGATCGACAATCAGTTTGATTTCGGCGGTTCTCGGGTTCATGCTGGTGTCTCTGTCTCCGGGAGCGGTGCTCGTGCTGCAATCTCACACACAATGTTGAATATACTCCTCATCCTGGTCATGCTGGGCATTGTGATCAGTCTCGGTTTTGGGCTGTTTTTTCTGGTAAGTGATCCGGGCGAAAGCAAGCGTACCGTCAATGCACTCAGCATCAGGGTGGCGTTGGCCGTGTTGATGCTGGCTTTGCTGGTATATGGTTTTGTGACCCGATATCTCATTTGAATCACGCTTAAAACCAATACACAAATGTGAACAGAAACAGCCACACCACATCGACGAAATGCCAGTACCAACTGGTCGCCTCGAATGCGAAATGGTTATCCTTGGAGAAATGACCCCTGAAACATCGCAGCAACATAACCAGCAGCATGATGGTGCCCATCGTCACATGGGCGCCGTGGAACCCGGTCAGCAAAAAGAATGTTGAACCGTAAATTCCCGCCCCGAGGCTCAGGCCCAATTCAGTGTAGGCATGTATATATTCAACAACCTGAAGCGTCAGGAAGGTGGCGCCCAGGGCGACGGTGACGAACAGCCAGGCCTTTAGAGCCGTTCTTTGATTCTTTTTTAATGCCCTGTGGGCGAAGGTGACCGTGAGGCTGCTGCTCACCAGGATGATGGTATTGATCAACGGCAATCCCCACGCCTTCATCGCCTCCGTGGTTTCGCCGCCAGGTGTCATGAACAGCGGCCAGGTAGCAGCGAAATCGGGCCACAAAAAGAGGTGGGTCTCAATATTGTTGCCTGCTCCGGCCAACCAGGGCACGGAGATGCTGCGGGCGTAGAACAGCGCGCCGAAGAAAACCGCGAAAAACATCACTTCAGAGACGATGAACCAGGCCATCCCCATGCGGAAGGAGCGGTCGAGCAGGCCGCTGACCATGCCTTTGAGGGACTCATTGATGACCCGGCCGAACCAGCCGAACATCATGAAGGCAATCATGGCCAGGCCCAGGTAAAAGATCGGCGCGCCGTAATTACCCTCGGCAGCGACCTTATCCGTGGTTTGATGGATGAAGCTGGCGGCGCCGAAAGCCGTCAGGAACAGCGCGGTCGAGCCGATAATGGGCCAAATGCTGCTGTGCGGCACGTAATAACGCGGAGCCTGGTTCGTCATTCCGGCCGCACGCTGATTGTTTTTGTTTTCATGCTCCACTGTCCGCCATTCAATTGCTCGCCACCTGTGCTATCTCAACCGGGTTCACCCGGTACAAGGTGTAGGACAGGGTGAGGGTTTTAATGTCCTCGGGCAGGTCTGTGTCTATGTAAAACGTGACCGGCATTTCCATTTCTTCGCCACCAGCCAGTTGCTGTTGGGTGAAACAGAAGCACTCGGTTTTGTGCAGGTGTATAGCGGCCAGACCCGGAGAAACGCTGGGTATGGCCTGTCCGGTGACGAGCTGGCTGGCACGGTTGCGCGCATAAAACTGCGTCGTATAGAGTTTTCCGGGCCGGACCACCAACTGGTGCTCCATCGGCCGGAATTCCCAGGGCATGCCGGTACCGACAATGCCCAGGAACTGGATAGTCACCAGACGATCATCGACTGGAGTTTGTGGATCGCTGTACGCTACCTGGCCGGAAGTCTTGCCATTCAGCCCGGTCAGCTCACAGAACACATCGTAAAGCGGTACCAGCGCAAAGGCAAAACCGAACATACCCACAGCCAACACAGACAACAAGGCTGTGTGCTTGCGTCGACTGTTATCGGCTTTGCTCATTAAATGCGTGTTCCTATTCGTTGCTGCCGGACTTTACCGGATTTGGGTCGTAGTCCATTTTCAGGGCAGGTTCCAGCGTGGGAGGTGTTTCAAAGGTGTGCAGCGGAGCCGGCGATGGCACGGTCCACTCCAGGCCTTCCGCCCCTTCCCAGACCTGGTCACTGGCCTTCTCTCCACCTCGAATGGTCCTGATCACGATGTACAGAAAAAGGACCTGGGTTAAACCCAGCAATCCCGCGCCGATGCTGGAAAACATATTGAAGTCGGCAAACTGCAGGGAATAATCAACGATCCTGCGTGGCATACCCGCGAGGCCGGAAAAATGCATCGGGAAAAAGGTCAGGTTGACGCCTAGCATCGCCAGCCAAAAGTGAATCTTGCCCAAGCGCTCGTTATACATGTGGCCAGTCCATTTGGGCAGCCAGTAATAGACCGCTGCCATGGTTCCGAAGATGGCGCCCGGGTAGAGCACATAGTGGAAGTGCGCCACCACGAAGTAGGTATCGTGGTACTGGAAATCAGCTGGCACCAGGGCCAGCATCAGCCCGGAGAATCCACCAATGGTGAACA
>SMVB01120896.1_pt1 | contig 35680 bp, 40 predicted proteins | sample 2456461 | NCBI WGS metagenome assembly SMVB01 (sample SAMN11095934, study PRJNA526329) | marine sediment metagenome | biome: Marine sediment; feature: Surficial sediment; material: Deep marine sediment; isolation source: Hadal surficial sediment | place: Pacific Ocean | collected 2014-05 | depth...
ACGTTGAGCCAGGGGATGAACCTGCTGAACCGCAGCATGGGACTTGGCGACGCCTACCCCTTCGCGCTCTCCGCGACGGCGCAGCTAAAATTGGGGTTCATCCACCGGCTGGTAGCGGCACAACCGCCTCTGGGCCACTAGGCCGCGATCACGCTCAGACACATCACGGTTCCCAATCGAACCGTGGCAGGGCATGGATGCCCCCACGCAGCGTGTCCGACCAGCTCCGATGCACCTCCGCGTACAGCGGTGAATCGACCTCGTAACTCAACCGGTGCGCCAGCTCGAACGACCCTGCTGGATAAATGGAGAGTTCCACGGGTGGGCCCACCGCAACGTTGCTGCGCATCGTCGAGTCGAGCGATAGCAGTGCGCACCGAGCGGCATCTTCCAGGGAGGTGTCGGTGTCAATGATGCGGTCGAGTATGGGCTTGCCGTACTTGTTTTCACCAATCTGAAGAAACGGGGTAGCGTCCGGCACCTCAATGATATTGCCCTCCGGGTAAATCAGATACAACTGAGGGTCCTGACCGCGGATCTGGCCCCCAATGATGAAGCGCGCATCGAACCTTCCTTCATTGCCTTCGTTGATCTGCTCGTAACGATTCTGAATCTTGCGGCTGGTCCTGCCGACGTACTCCGCCGCATCGAACATGTAATCGACGGTCGCCAGGCTGTCACGCTGATCCTTGCGCATGATGTCGCTGCGCAAACGATGGACCAACGCCTGGGTCGTGGCGAGGTTACCCGCGCTGAGAACCATGAAGAAACGATCGCCACCGGGATCGAAGACATGCATTTGTAGGTACTGACCTGATCGACCCCGGCGTGCGTGCGGGAATCCGACGCAAACACCAACCCTGCCGAAACTTTGACGGCCAGGCAATAACTCATCTAACGACTCCGGTTCACTTAGCGGACATGCCGGCTATAGAATGATCGAGGACTCTCGAAGAACCCAAAAGCCAAGCAATGCCAATCGTTTGGAAGCACTATAACGCCGACGGACTCTGGGATGAACTGATCACCTCGTCCGGACGCGCGCGGCCCGGCGCAGGCAGCCTTTGCCGGAACCTCGCCCGCCTGTCTGACGAAGAATTGATGGCGCGCAAGGAAGCGGCGGAATTGGCCATCCGTTCCATGGGCATCACGTTTACCGTGTACGGCGGGGAAGACAGTGGATCCATCGACAGGGAATGGCCGTTCGACATCATTCCACGGCTGATCCGAAAACGAGAGTGGGATCACATTCGTCGCGGCTTGATTCAGCGGGTGACCGCATTGAACCGTTTCATCGACGACGTCTATCACGACCAGAAGTCGCTGGACGATGGCGTTGTACCGCGCGAACTGGTCGAGAAGTCTAAAGATTTTCGCCCCGAATGCGTGGGCGTATCGCCGCCGCACAACGTCTGGGCACACATCTGTGGAACCGACCTGGTACGCGACGCAGACGGCACGCTCTATGTCCTGGAGGACAATCTGCGCGTGCCTTCGGGAGTCGCCTACATGCTCGAAAACCGGGAGGTCATGAAGCGGGTGTTCCCGGAACTGTTCGAAGCCTACCTGATCCATCCGGTGGACGATTATCCGGATCAGCTTGCGCGCACCTTGAGCTCACTGTCGTCGCGCCGACGCCCGGAGATCGTCGTGCTGACGCCGGGCGTCTATAACTCGGCGTACTTCGAACACGCCTACCTTGCGCAATCCATGGCCGCCGAACTGGTCCAGGGGTCCGACTTGATCGTCGGCAACGACGACCGGGTCTACATGCGCACCATCGAGGGACTCATCCAGGTCGATGTCATCTACCGCCGTATCGACGACCTGTTCCTGGACCCGGAGGTGTTCCGCAGCGACTCCATGCTGGGTGTCCCTGGTCTGATGCGGGCCTGGCGTGCCGGAAACGTCGCATTGGCCAACGCGCCGGGCTGCGGCGTCGCGGACGACAAGGTCATCTATACCTACGTGCCGGAGATCATCCGCTACTTCATGGGTGAAGACCCCATTCTTCCCAACGTGCCCTCCTATCGTTGCGTGGACAAGGAATCGCGCGATCTGGTTCTGGACCGCCTCGACGAGATGGTGGTCAAACCCGCCAACGAATCCGGCGGCTACGGCATGCTGATCGGGCCAAAGGCGAGCCGCGCCGAGCGCAACCGGTTTGCGCGTCAGATTCGCGCAAATCCACGCAACTACATAGCGCAGCCGATGTTGAACCTGTCCACGGCACCGACGCTGATCGAACAACACGCCGAACCACGACACCTGGATCTGCGGCCGTTCATCTTAAGCGGTGCCGAGAACTACGTGACCATGGGCGGACTCACGCGGGTTGCCATGCGTAAAGGATCGATCGTCGTCAACTCATCCCAGGGTGGTGGCAGCAAAGACACGTGGGTGGTCGACCTCGAATGAAGCACCACACGCTGTCGCGCACGGCGGATCGCCTCTATTGGCTCGGCCGGTATCTGGAGCGCGCCGAAAGCACCGCCCGGATGATCAACTCGCACACCAACCTGATCATCGACTTACCGGCACGGCTACCCCACGGCTGGCAGCCGCTACTGGATATGACCGACAGTCACCCAAGCTTCAGTTCGCGTAATCAGCCGCCATCCGAGCGCAACGTCGTGCGCCATCTCACGACCAACCGGGACAATCCGGGGTCGCTGGCGAATTCCCTCGACTTCGCCCGCGAGAACGCCCGCACCGTGCGCGAAAACATGCCGCGCGTGTCCTTCGAATACATCAACGATCTGTATCTCTACGCCCGCACCGGGTTGTCGGGCGCGCTGTCACGGTCACGCCGCAACACCGTCCTGGACGGCGTGCTCACCCGGGTTCAACAGATCGACGGGTTCCTGTCCCGCTCGATGCTGCACAACGATGCCTGGAGCTTTCTGCGCCTCGGTCAGTTCATCGAACGCGGTGACATGACGACCCGGATCATTGGCGTTGCGGCGGCTACCCCACTCGCGGGTAAAGGACCGGCAGAACCATACCAGCAGTTGCAATGGCGATCCGTGTTGCGCTCACTGCACGCGATGCAGAGCTACCGCGTTTCGGTTCAGGAGCCTGTCAGCCAGCCCCTGGCGCTGGATTTTCTACTCAAGAACCCCGACCTGCCCCGTTCGTTGGCTTACAGTCTGGATTCGATTCGCAATTCGCTGCGGCGACTTCCGCGCAACGAGCAACCCCTGCGAGCCTGCAACCGTGCGCGCCGCAACCTGAAGCAGGCCGATGTAGGGTCACTCGAGGGCGCCGAGTTGCTCAGCTTCATCGACATGTGCCAGCTGCAACTCGCGGAACTGCACGATTTCATGGGCAGGACGTACTTTCACCCCCGACTGCGCGTCCCGAAAGCGGGACCACGAGGCCGGGACGGACCGCACCAGGGGATCGCAAAATGTTGAAACTGCATGGGCTCGGGCGCCTGCGCTCGTCGCCTCGCCAGCAAGGAATTCACGCGCCGACGTGTTGCGATGGTGGATCGTCAGAACGGGTTGCTATGCTGAGGCTTGCGACTTGTCAGGGCGGTACATGCGTCTTCTGATCCAAATGCTGATCCCGGCGCTGATCGTCGTGGCGATCGCGGTTATGATCTGGCGCCGCCGCTCCGATCAACCGACCGCGCCGGAACAGCCCATGTCGACGGCCGCATTCATCGCCGTAATCACCATCGGCGCGGCGCTGGCCGCCGCGCTGGTACTCGCCACGCAGGGCTGAAAGCGCAATCGCCGCATGAGTGACCGAATGCTAACGGTCGTGCCGGTTACCCCGACCATTGGCGCCGAGGTGAGCGGCGCCGACCTCGTCAACCTGGATGACGCACAGTTTGAGCAGCTGCACGAAGCCCTGATCGCGCACCAGGTAATTTTTATACGCGATCAACCAGCCCTCTCTCCGATCCAGCAGATTGCACTCGGCCGACGCTTCGGACCCCTGCACGAGCACCCCGCCGCACCGCATCTCGACGGTTTCCCGGAACTGTTCGTCATCCACACCACCCGGGAGTCACGCATCGCCAACGGCAACGGGTGGCACACCGACGTCTCGTGTGACGAGCGACCGCCGCTGGCGACACTACTGCAGCTGCACGTATTGCCCGCCAGCGGTGGCGACACCCTGTTTGCGAGTACTTACGCGGCGTATGAGACGTTGTCTGAGCCACTGCAGAAGCTGCTGTGCACACTGACCGCGACCCACGCCTCGGAACATATCTACCGCGGCCGTTACGCGGATCGCGGTGTGGACGACGACGGCCGGGGCTATCCAAGTTCGGTACATCCCGTGATTCGCACGCATCCCGACAGTGGTCGCCGGGCGCTGTACGTCAATCGTGCATTCACCACGAAGATCAACGAGCTCACGAGCCATGAAAGCGACGCATTGCTCAAGTTCTTGTATGCGCACATCGAACGGCCAGAGTTTCAGGTTCGCTTTGCCTGGACGAAAAACGCAATGGCGATCTGGGACAATCGATGCACCCAGCATTTTGCCCTCTGGGACTACTGGCCCAGCGAGCGCAAGGGACACCGGGTAACAGTTCAAGGAGAACGACCCTATTATGATCCGGGGTTCGACGCGGAGTCCGACTCCGTCCGGAGTGTTACGAGCGCGCCCTCGCACCTTCGGCCGAATGACTCGCTCTGATCAGGCCGCCAGTTCTACTCCGGTTTCGAGCAACGTCTTCAGCCCGCTCAAGATCCAGGACATCCCCCCCTGCATCGAAACACTGGTCGCGGTGCCATCGTCAAAACCTTCGTGCAGCACGCGCAATCGACATACATTTCCCTGCGGTTCGATCTCCCAGGTGATTCTGCTCGGGGCATCCTTTGCGACCGCTTCGTCCCAGCGCGCATCAAACGTGGTAACCAGCCTCCGCGGGGGGTCGATCTCCAGGATTATTCCGGTGAGTGCCAGCGACCCATCTATGCGGTAGTCACACCGTGCGTCAACCTCCCAGGTAGAGGACACCACACTGTGATAGTAGTACTGCTGAGTCAGGTCGCCATCGGTAAGCGCTTGCCACAACTGTTCCGGGGTCGTGCGGATGTAGATCTCAAACACGTGCGTCAGTTCTGCTTTCATCGGTTTCTCCAGAGTGTCCTTGAGGTCCAGCAGCGTTGCTGAGGCCGCGGCCGTAAATCGGTCCAGCCAGCGTTCGTGCAGACGCTGCAGCGGCACCGGGTTGAGGAAGTGGTGTTTTTTACGCCCCACGCGTTCCGTGGTGACCAACCCCGCTTCTTCGAGCACTCGCAGGTGGCGCATGACTCCGAACCGGGTCATCTCATACGGCGCCTCGAGTTCGGTAAGGGTCTGTCCGGGTCGCGTACGCAGCCGGTCCAGGAGTTCACGCCGCGTCGAGTCGGCCAACGCTTTGAACATGACATCCATGACGGCTATGTGCCTTTATTGTCACGTGTCAAATTAGTCACATATCTTCAGATCCGTCCTTTTAAAACTATTGGTTATAACCTTATAGTTCGCTTTTCATCATTGATCGCAATCAATGCAATCTGCCCCAGCGGCGCGCGTTCTGCTTCGCTACGTGATCGTGATTCTGGCGCTGGCGGCGCTGGTTCTCTGGGCAAATCCGGCGATCGCCCTGCTCACCGGCGCAACATTGACGCTGGTTGCCAATCGAGCACCCGTGACCGGTGGCAACACCATCGGCAGGTACATGCTCCAGGCCGCGATCGTGTTGCTTGGCCTGAAGCTGGATATCACCGCGCTCTGGCAAACCAGCGCCGACTATGCCGGGTTGATCGCGATCTATGTCATAGGAGCGCTGCTCGCGGGCTTGGGGATCGCCCGGTGGCTGGGCGTGGACCGGATCCCGGCCACGCTGATCGCCGCGGGTACGGCCATCTGCGGCGGCACCGCCATCGCAACCATAGCGCCTATTCTGCGCGCGCCGCCGGCCCAGATCGGGCTGACCCTGGCGATCGTATTTCTCCTCAACGCCTTTGCGTTGCTGACGTTCCCTTCGATCGGCGTGTGGCTCGGGCTCAGCCAGACCGAGTTCGGCGTGTGGACTGCGCTGGCCATTCACGACACCAGCTCCGTGGTGGCCACGGCGGCGCTGTACGGAGATCAGGCGGCAGACCTCGCAACCACGTTGAAGCTCGGCCGAACGCTCTGGCTGATTCCCCTGGTGCTCGCGGTCAGCATGATGGAGCGTACTCACGACGCCAAGTTGCGGGTTCCGGGCTTCATCCTGCTGTTCATTGGCGCCTCAGCCATCGGTTCCATCGTTGGCATTCCCGGCGCATTGACGGCGCTGGCAGCCACCGGCAGTAAGGCGCTGCTGGTCGGTGCACTGTTCTTTGTGGGTACCGAAATCAACCGTACGACCGTTGCCCAGCTCCGTGGGCGCGTCGTCTGGCAGGCAGTGCTGCTCTGGGCCCTGGTGGTGCCCGCCACGCTGGGCGCCGCGCGCTGGCTCACCTGAGACCAACCATCCCGTTATATGAAAATCAGAAATCGTTACTTCCACCTGTTCGGGTCACCCCCTAGTGTCGCAGCAATGAGTATCCGCACCACCCATCTCGATCCGCTGAGCATCGTCACCATCGCGTTGTTCGCGGCCTATCTCGGCGCCAGCTTGCTCGCCTGACCTTCCTCCCCCGATAGGAGGCCGTACAAAAGCACCGTAATTGGCCTGAACGTTTGTTGGATACTGCGCGACGAATGTCATGTGGTGTACAGCGCCATGGCCCAAACCAGCGACGGCCGTACCACCCGCTGGGCACAACGACGCACTGAGTTGCTGCACGCGGTCATGGATTGCATGTCCCGCGAAGGCCTTGCCGATTTGAGCATAAGACGCATAGCCCGTCAGATCGGCGTGTCTGCCCCAACGCTCTTGCACCATTTCTCGTCCAAGGAGCAATTGTTCGCCCAAGCACTGGCGGCCCTGCAACGTGACGAGATCGCGATCCTGACTCAGGCTTTCGCTGGCAAAGGCATCGCCGAAGGCCTCAAATCACTGTGGCAGATTCACGTGACCCACGGTAATCGCGACCAACTTCGCGCCTCATCCGAGTTTCAGGCGATTGCGCTGCGCGACCCGGGACGCTTTCCAAGCTATCACCAGAATGTCACGCGACCGTGGGTCGAGGTATTGCACAAGGCACTGGCAAGCAGCGGCTGCCCTGACGATCAGCGCATCGCCATGGCCACGCTGCTGGGTGGCGCCTACCGCGGACTGCTGACGGACCTCCTTGCGACCGGTGAAATCCGGCGGGTCAGCCAGGGATTCGATGCACTGATGACCCTGGTCCGGGATGTCGAGATCGGCTGGCGACATGCCAGCCACTGACAACCATCGCAGCCCAGGTCATCGCCTATAATATCGGTACGCGGAAACGGACCGGGCCCCTGCATGCATCCCGCGCTGCGCGAACTGATCCGGATTCTCGACATCGAGACGATCGAGCAGAATCTCTATCGTGGCTATCACCCCGAAGGAACCCGGGGACGGCTGTTCGGCGGCCAGATCATGGCCCAGGCGCTGATGGCCGCGGGCCGGACCATCGACGGGCCGCGTGCACCCCATTCGTTGCACGGCTACTTCCTGCGACCCGGCGATCCGGAACTGCCGGTACTGTTATCGGTCGATCGAATCCGCGACGGCCGCTCGTTCACCACCCGCCGGGTCGCCGCAATTCAACACGGCCGGGCGATTTTCGAGTTGTCCGCATCGTTCCAGGTATTGGAGCACGGCCTCGAACACGCTCCGCCGCAACCCCCCACCAACCCACCCGTGGAAGCCGACCTCCCCGAAACCGTAAAGCGCGGGCCATTCATCTCTTTCATGGAAGACTACAAGCGCCTGCTGCAGGACGTTCCGCAACCCCCGCGGCGGCGCAACTGGTTCAGAAGCAACGGTGCTATTGACGACGACGCGCCGTTGCTGCACGCCTGCCTGCTGACCTACCAGTCCGACAACGATCTGATGTCCACCGCGCGACTGCCTCACAAGGGAACGTTCACCCGCGAGCGGCTGCAACGCGCCAGCCTCGACCACGCCATGTGGTTTCACCGGCCTGGACGCGTCGACCAGTGGCTGTTGTACGCGCTGGACAGCCCCTCCGCCGCCGCTGCACGCGGTTACTCGCGCGGCGAAATCTTCACCGCCAGCGGCGAACACATCGCATCAACCATGCAGGAAGGCCTGATGCGAAAACGCTGAGCTGCAATCCAGTCTTGCCAAACCAGTCGATTTAGGCGATACATTAGCCGGACTCAACCCATACTTTCGAGGAAGGCACATGAGCGCAGACGGCACCTGGAACATCACCACCACCAGCCCCATGGGAACTCAGGAGGGCACCCTGAATCTGGTCACCGATGGTGGCACCTTGACCGGCAAGATGTCGGGTCCCCAGGGGGACATCGAAATTCAGGACGGAACTGCCGATGGCGACAAGCTGACCTGGAAGGCAGAAGTAACGAGCCCCATGGCGATCACCCTTGAGGTGGAAGCCGCGGTGGACGGCGACGAAATCTCCGGCAGCATCAAGCTCGGCGCCTTCGGTACGGCGAGCTTCTCCGGCAAGCGGGGCTAGATCGCGCCGCGGGCAATCCCGACCAGCCCGCCAACGCCACTGAGCAGGAGTCCGAACCAGGATAAGGGTTCCAGGCTGCGCCACAGCGTGTCCATGGAACGCATGATCTGAAAGTCCGTGACATAAATGGTCTCGCAGGCGCCGTTGCCGGTGTCGTCGCGGGTGGTACTGGTGCCCCGTTGGAAACCCGCCGCGGTACCGTAGCGCGCGAGGTGACCGCGCAACCGAACCTGATCGCCGATGCGTACGTCGTCGATCACCTCGCGCAGGTTGGCGTCAGCGGTGATCAGATGGTTATTCGACAATTGATCCGGTCGAAACCGACGCCATGCCTCTTCGTCCCGGGTACGAAAGAAGCAGGTGAACTGGCCGTTCCAGAACTCGAACTCGCGCAGCCGGGAAATGTCAGTATTGCTGCCCCACACGACGCACAAGTCGGCAACGTTCAAGTGGTCATTCCACAGCTTGTGCAGCATTCGATCCCCATCGTGATGGCGCACCGACACAACCATACCTTCCAGCGCGTAATCGTGGAGCGGCTCTATCCGATACTGGACGCCGCCCTGCTCCACGGAAAACGGCCTGGCGTGGGTGGGTGTCTGCCGCGGATCAGTGGCCAGGCTGGGGAGCACCTCGAGGTCGACATCGAGATCGTCGGCCAGCCAACAGGACAGCGGCAGCAACGTCAGACAGCCGAGAAATGTCACTTTGAGAAAACCGCCCACAGTGCCTCCTTGCACGTCGTCCGTTCACATCGAAAGCAGCGCGCCGCCATTGTACGCTTGCCGAGGATCCTGACCGGACCGACGTCCATGGCCTTTGAACTGCATCACCGTCTGGCTGCCGACTGCTTCCTGATCGGCGATTTTTCCCTGTGCCGTGCGCTGCTGGTGGACGACAATCGTTTTCCCTGGTGCATCCTGGTGCCACGCCGGGCCGCATTGTGCGATCTTCACGACCTCGCCGAGACCGATCGCGCCGCGCTGTTCGACGAGATCGACGTGGTATCGCGGGTGCTGAAGGAACTTCACGGAGCCGACAAAATCAATGTCGCGGCGCTGGGTAACCAGGTTCCGCAGCTGCACGTGCACGTCATTTCGCGTCGCGTCGATGACGCAGCCTGGCCAGGCCCGGTCTGGGGGGTAGGGACGGCGGTGCCCTACGCCGAAGGGCTCGCCGAAGCGGCGCAACTAAAGCAGGCATTCAAGCTCTGACGCTTACGGACGACTCCAGCAGCGACTCAAATGGCGAGCAGCGCGGTGCGCGGACCGACGGTCTTACCCGTTGCCAGATAGGTGGCAATGCCACGCAGAACCAGATTGAATTGGCTCGTCAGCACTGGCCTCATGACCAATCCGAGCAGTCGTCCCAACACGCCGAACTTGAGGGTGATCGTCGCATCGAAGGTCACCCGGGAATGCTCGGCATCTTCGTGCACCACCGCGATCACGACCCGCCCGTCGCGAATCGGCAAACTCGATGCTGTGATGGCGATCTCCATGGATTCACCCGCTCGGACAGCGGTGATCCGCTCCCGGATCATCGAGCCATCGTAGAACTTGCACTCCCGTTCCGCGCCGATGCCGCGGGTCACGCCGTTGACAACCGGCGAACATTCGAGCAAGGGGTTGACCCGGTAGAAGCTGCCGAAATCCTCCAACACGCGCCAGACGTCCCCGGCCCGAGCTGCAATCCGTTTGCTGGTCGTAATTTTCAACAAACTGCCTCCGCGCATATCGAAGCCGAAGTATGCGTTTGCGCCAAGCGGTCCGTAACTAGCGAAACCTGCGTGTGATTGGCGCAATAATGGGCCACCATTCTCAAGGTCCACAGCAGCGAGCACACCCACATGGATTGGGACGATTTACGAATCTTTCTTGCAGTCGCCGATGCCGGCTCGGTGCGCGGCGCTGCGACCCGGCTGGGCGTCAGCCATTCCACGGTTTCACGCCGCATCGACGGATTCGAAAAGGAGCTTGGCGTGCGCCTGTTCGACCGGCTCAGCGCGGGCTACACGCTGACCCCGGCCGGAGATGATATCGTCGGGCTTGGCACCAGCGTCAGCACCACGATCGATGAGATCGAGCGACGAATCGTCGGCCAGGACTCGCGGCTCACAGGCGAGATTCGCGTCACCGCACCCGACCTGCTCGCCTGTTCGCTACTCATGCCGGACATCGAGGCATTCAATCGCCGCTATCCTGAGATCGGCATCGAGCTCAGTGTCTCCTACGTCCCGGTGGATCTACGCAGGCGTGAAGCCGATGTCGCAATCCGAATCACCGACACGCCACCGGAGCATCTTGTCGGGCGACGGCTCGGCCGCTATGCCAGCGCGATCTACGTTTCGAACGGCTACGCGGCCGAACACGATCTCGACGACCACAGCACCCTGCACTGGATCGGCTGGAACGACTTGAACCGGTTCCCGGAATGGGTCCGCGAAAGCGCCTTCCCCAACGTTCCGACCCGCGGTCGGTTCCCAAACGCCATGGTTCAGCTTGCGGCGGCACGAGCGGGGCTCGGCCTCGCAATGATTCCCTGCTTCATGGGTGATCCCGACCCCGCGCTGGTGCGGGTCGTACCCGAACCGTCGCTCCCGGACCACGAGATCTGGATCCTCACCCATCCTGACCTGCGCGATACTTCTCGAATCCGGGCGTTCATGCGCCACATCGCGGACTGCTTTGCGCGCAGGCGCGACCTGCTGAGTGGTGAGGCGCCATCCTGAGCTAAACTGGGCCCAATCATCTCGAGGAGAACACGCATGACCACTGCACCGGGCTTCGAAAAACACCCCGACTACGAGATCGCCACGGAAGTTGGCACCCAGCACTATCAGGTTCGTTTCAATGGCGCGCTGATCGCCGATTGCAAGCGCCCGATGCTGCTCAGCGAGTCACGCCACCGAGCCGTGTTCTACATCCCCAAAGCGGACGTCGCGATGGAGCATCTCAAAGCTACGGAGCACCAGACTTACTGCCCCTTCAAAGGCAATGCAAGCTACTGGACCATCGAGGTTGGCGAACGACAGGCTGAAAACGCCGTCTGGGCCTACGACGACCCCTATGACGAATTGCCGCAGATTCGCGACCATGTGGCGTTCTATGCAGACCGCGTGGACGAAATATTGATCGACGGGGACCGCCAGCCGTCCGTCGCGCCCGGTTGGACCGATCACTAACCCGGCTACAGCGGTGCCTGGGCGGGGTAGCCCGCAGACGGTCCAGCCGGAAGCCTCAGGCCGCGTCGCGTTCCGCCGTATAGCGTACGTTCATCCGCTTGATGCTGTTGAGGAAGTTCGACCGCAGCCGATCGACCTCACCGTCTACCGTCATGTCCGGGAAACGCCGCAACAACTCCTCCAGCACCACGGTGAGCTGAATCTCAGCGAGTCGCCAGCCGATACACAGGTGCTGACCGTAACCGAAACTCAGGTGCCGGGGTCCATCGCGGCTGATGTCGAACCGGAACGGATCGTCCCATTTATCCTCGTCCCGATTGCCGGACATATACCACAGCGCCAGCTTGTCGCCCTTGCGGACCTGCTTGCCCCCCAACTCGACGTCGTCCAATGCCGTGCGGCGCATGTAGACAACCGGTGCCACCCAACGAATGATCTCGTTGACAGCACTGGGCATTAACGCGGGGTCGTCCAGCAGTTTGCGACGCTCCTCAGGATGCTGGCTCAACGCCAACATCCCGCCGGAGATGGAGTTTCGGGTGGTTTCGTTGCCCGCAACCACCAGCAGGACGAATGCGGAGATATAGTCCGCCATGTCCATCGGCTTGCCGTCCACTTTGGTGTGAACAAGCATACTGATAAGGTCGGGACCCGGCGATTTCAGCCGCTCGGCGTGCAGCTCCACCGCGAAGTCGACCATCCCCATGAACGCGGACACGACGTGCTCACGGGACGTCGCGACGTCCGGATCATCACCACCGATGATGATGTTTGACCATTCGAACAGGTCATGACGGCGGGCCTGATCCACCCCGAGCAGTTCAGCGAGCATCTGGATGGGTAGCTCAGCGGCGACCGACGCCACGAATTCGCATTGGTCCTGGGCCGCGATCCGGTCCAGGATTTCACTGCACCGACCCCGGATCCGCGGTGTCAGATCATCCAGTTTCTGGGGCGTCAACCCGGGCGCCACCATGCGCCGGTGAACGTTGTGGTCCGGAGGGTCCATCGCAATCATGGACCGACCTGCCTGAAACACGCTGGCGATCTCGTCGTCAGCCAGCTCGCGGCCCTCACGATTTGCCCGCATCTGCGGACTTTCCAGGGTGATGCCGCCCAGTTGTTGATCCGAACTGAACAGCTTCGGGTTTTTGGAAACGAACTGAATGTCATCGTACTTCGTGATCGACCAGAATCCCGGCCCTCCGAACGGCTCCGGAGTCCACGCAACCGGGTCCTCGCGCCGCAGCCGCGAAAAAATGTCGTGCACGCGCTGCTGATCCTGAAAGGTTTCGGATTCCGACAGTGCGAGCAGTTCAGCATTCGGATCTATCGAGGGTTCTGCCATGGGGTGTCTCCGGTTGCGGCGCGTGCTCGTGAGTAACGGTAGCGACTCCCGGGTCAGGATGCCAGTTTGCCGCCGCGGCACGGCGCTGATACTCGATGGGCGTGTGAACCCCGTCATGCTTCAGGCTACTCCCCGTTGTTGCCTGGGCGCGCATGCGCAACCCTTAGTCTCACCCGCGCGCACCCCAAACGGACATGCAGTTCAGGGACAGATCACCATGTTTCAGCTGACCATCTGGTCGGTTCCCGCCCTCGCCGCAACGGCGCTGGCGATCTATACCCTGTATCGGGTTCATCGTTATCAGGACGTGCCCGGCGTCTGGGCGATCCGTTGGTTGGCGCTGTTCGTGGGCATCTGGTCGTTAGGTCAGCTGTTGGGTTCGCTGCTAACCGGCATCGACGCAAAGTTGATTGCCGCGAAGCTCCAATATCTAGGCATTGCGTTCACGCCCGTGGCCTGGTTTGCGTTCGCCCTCACCTATGCCAGGCAACGTCGGCGGCCCAACAACCCAACGCTGATCGTTCTGTCGATCGTACCCGTGCTGACGATCATCCTGGCGCTGACCAACGAACTGCATCACCTGGTCTGGAGTTCCGTCACTCTGCTCGAGCATGACGGCTACGTCAGCCTGACCATGGCCTACGGACCCTGGTTCACGCTCTCCGCCGTCTACGGATATGCAACTCTGTTCACCGCCACCGTAATGCTTGGCTACGCGCTCAGCGAATCGTCCCGCTACCGCAAGCCCCTGGTGGCAATCATGGCCGCGCCGATCATTACCGCGGCCCTGAACCTGCTCTATCTTTCGCCATGGAATCCATCACCCTGGTTCGATGCCACACCGCTGGGCTTTGCCCTGGCCGCGCTGTTACTCAACGATGGCGTTCTGCGCTTCGGGCTTCTCGACCTGCGGCGGGTATTGCGCCACAAAGTGGTGGAGGAGCTGAGCGACGGAATCATCATCGTCTCCCACAACGGGCGAGTCATCGACATCAATCCGTCCGCCTTGCGCACCCTGGGCATCGATGACGGTGACGCGCTGAATCGCCATGCCACGTCGCTGATTCCCTCTCCCGCGATTCCGGACATGCTCAGCCAGCGCCGCACGGACTGTGTAATCAGCCTGCTGCAAGGGTCGTTTCACGTCATCGCCACGCCCCTTGCCAGCGAGGACGACGGCGGCCAGCAGATGGCCCTGGTATTCCGTGACATCACGGCCCGGCGAGAACAGGAAATGCAGCTCAAACTCGTCAAGAATCGTATGGAACGGTTGGCCCAGACCGATTACCTGACCGGCCTGCACAATCGCCGGTACTTCATGCGCCGGCTATCCGAAGAGGTGGAACGGGTGAAGCGCCAGGGGTACACGCTGAGCGTGTTGCTGATCGATCTCGATTATTTCAAGCACGTCAACGACACCCATGGCCACGACGTCGGCGATCGAGTGCTGCGGGTCATCGCCAACGTCTGCGACGAGGTCAAGCGCCTCACTGACGTCTGCTCCCGAATCGGCGGCGAAGAGTTCGCTATCCTCCTCCCGGACACCGAGCCACCCGGTGCCCTGAAGCTTGCGCAGCGTCTGAGGGAAACAATAGCCAATCAGTTCATTGCAGCGGCAGCAGAAGAAACTCCACCGATCCGCGTCACTGCGAGCATCGGGGTCGCAACCGTGTCCCGTCACAGCCCCTACCTGGAACACGTGCTGTCACAGGCCGACCAGGCTTTGTATCAGGCCAAGAACGACGGACGCAATACGGTCCGCGTGGCAGCCTGACGCGTACCAGTCAGGCTGCATTGCGGGACGTATTGACTTTGATCCGGGCGTTGTCGCGCAGCTTCTTCATCGAACTGTCCCGATGGATGAACCACAGGCACAGGATATTGTAGAGCTGCAGATAGAAGGGGAATTTGCGGCGCAGGTCCAGCCAGAACACCACCCGCACCTCGTTCGACTCGTTGGCTGCATCGTGCAGATAGTTGTCGTCGAACACGATGCCTTCACCATTCTTCCAGTAATACACCTCGCCCTTCTCGATCAGCGACTCGTCTTCGCGGGCGTTGTCTTCGACATTACCGTTCACCCTTAGCCAGCAGCTATGGTCTTCGTTGTTGCCGGGAATCAGCACACCCAGGTGATAACGCAGAAAGCCCTTGTAGTAACCCCAGTGTGGCGTGATGTCCTGGCGCGGGTCCAGAACCGAGAAGAACGCCGTATACAAACCCGGAACCTGCCGCAACAGCGCGGCGGTCCGGGGAGCGCGCGCACAATTATCGTGGATGAACTCACCCGATTTGAACATGAACGCCTTCCACTTGGCCTTATGGATACCGCCGGCGGTGTAGCCCGCGCCGAGATCGGCCATGTCGGTCAAGTCGTCCTTCACATCAAGCAGACTCAGACATTCCTCCCGAATGGCCTCATAGCCATCTTCAAGCTGCTTCAGACCGCGATAGTGGTCGTGATAGTCGTACATGAACGCCGGCGTCCGCGCCACGATGCCCTGGTCTTCGAACCAGCTGAACACCCGATTGAGCCGCTTCGTAAACAGCTTCTTCTTCTGTTTCTTGGGCATCCTCTCGAGCGTGCGCCTGATCACGAAGGCCGCGCCCGCGAGCGCTGCGAGGATCACCAGAACGATGATGAGGAGCGTCATATCTGCTTCACCGCGTTGCCCCCCGGGGCCGGACGGAGTGCTGGAAAACTTGGAGGCGCACTTTACCCGAATACGCAACGCGCTGCGTTTGGACAATCACCTGACGGACTACAGGTGTCCGACCATCCGTTTGTGGGGATACAACGATTTCTCCCAGCGTCGGTTGGTGCACAACCATTCCCCAGGTCGTTCGCGGATCCACGCTTCGATCCGCGCACTCATCGCTGTGGCAAGTGCCACTGCCCGCTCGTCGTCCGATGCCAGCGCTGGTACCTCCAGCGGTTCGTGTACGGTGACGCGAAAGCGGCCCGGGCCCAACCGCTCCGCGCGAATCGGCACCAGGTCACAGCCATGGCGCAACGCCAGTCGCGCCGGGAACAGGGACGAATCCATATCGCGCCCGAAGAACGGAATGGGCACGCCACCCGAGATCCTGAGGTCCGCCAGAACGCCCAGACTGCCGCCTTCGCTCAGGTGTTTGATCACCGATCGCATCGAGCCATCGCGAGAAACCATGGTGCCGCCCAGCTGGGCTCGCGCCTTCTCCATCAGCGCATCGAGGTGCTCATTCTGAATCGTCGCGTACAGGCTGATCAGCGGTACGCCGGCGCGCGTCAGCGCCAGCGCGTTGATCTCCCAGTTGCTCAGGTGGCCGCTGAAAAACACAGCGCCACGCTCCCGTGCGGCGTATTGCGGGACGAGCCCGGCCGGATCGATCAGTTGCAGTCGCTCACCCCCGTGCTCCAGGGCGATGCGCTCGAGATGCGGGTACTCACCGCCCACGGAACCGATGTTCGTCCAGGTGGCTCGCGCCAGCTCGCGCAATTCCGCTTCGCTGAGTTCCGGGAACGCAAGCGCCAGGTTGCCCTTCACCCATCCGTTCTTGCGCGTTCGCGGTCCGACCCACCGCATCAGCGCCGCACCAACCCGGGCGGCACGCTCCGGAGACAGGGAGGCAAACGTCCACCACAACAGGTGCATCAGGCAACTCTCTACCCCGAACATGAGTTTGCGCAACCACGGACGACTCCGAATCTGGCGGTCCAGGCCGGTTGCAATGATCAGCCGCGCCATCGGATCGCTCCAGTCAAGGCGTCATGCCCCGACTACGCAACGCGGCGCGCTCGACGTCACGCGGCCAGCGGCGCTTGAAGCACGCCCATTGGTCCGGAGTCTGCCGGACCCATGACTCGAATTGAACGTTGAGTTTGGCGGTCATCTGCAGCGCCTGATCCACGATACTCGCTGAGGTGTCGTCCGGTTCGACGGGCGCGTGTACCGTCACGCGAAACCGGTTACCCGGCAGCCGCTCAGTCGAAACAGCGATCAGTTCGCAATCAAATCGTAGCGCGAGGCGTGCCGGCACGGTGTTCGTTGGCGTAGCTACCCCAAAGAATGGAACATCATCGCCTTCATCAAGCCGGGTATCTCCGGCAAGCCCGATCGAATGACCCGCCGCCAGCTCGCGCATGAGCTGCCGCATGACATTGTCGCGCGGCAGGATTTTGATCGGCAGCGACGCGCGCAACTTGCGCACCACATCGTCGACCGCCGAATTGGACTCCGGTGCGTAGATGATGGTGATCGGGATGTCGTACTCCGCCGCAATGAAGTTACCCAACTGCCAGGAACCTACGTGAGCCGTCACGAACACCGCCGGTCGACCACCGCCGCGCACGACCTTGACCGATGGGTCGGCCACGAATTCCAGCCGTTCAGCACGTTCCTCCCAGATATCACGCAAATGACACAGTTCGGCAAAGGCCATACCCAGGTGACCGAAACAGCCGCGTGCCAAACGCCTGAGTTCCGCCGGGCTTTTCTCCGGGAAGGCAACCGCGAGATTCGCGATCATCTTATGACGCCGGGATATGACCCTGCCCAGGGTGGCGAACAGGTGGTACGCCAGCTGGCAGGCCCGCGCCAGCGACAGCCGGCCAAGCAGTGCGAAGTAGGCCCGGATCAGCGCGCCCTCGAAACCTCGCGCAAATCCCTGCAGCGCAGGAACCGCATGCACGATACGTCTGGGCAAAAAATAGTAGTCTGGCATTCGCGCTACCGCGACCGTGGGTCCGGCGCACATCCTCAGGGCTTCCCGCGTGGATTTCAACCAATCCCACCTCACACGTGTGCCCGTCGCCCCGACGGTTGATGCGTTGCTCCGGATCCCTGGTCGGATCGTCACGCGTTGACAACGTCGCGGCGGCGGCGGACCATCAATTCAAACTTCCTGGAGAGACCTAATGTCCCACCTCGGATTCAACCACATCGACCTCGCAACCCGCGATATGGCAGCGACTCGGCGGTTCTACGAAGGGGTTCTTGGCTTTCCCGTGGTGCGGGGCGACATCATGGAATTCGAAGACGTCGGTCGGATTCAGCATCTGTTTTTCGACATCGGTGGCGGCCAATTGATCGCGTTCATGAGCGGCGAGGATGCAAACAGCTTCCCCGACGAGTTCGACACGGGCATCAACCGTGGTCTGGGACTACCGGACGGCGTCTATCATTTTGCATTCGAAGCAGGGTCCCCCGAACAGCTCGCGGAAACCAAGAGCCGTCTCGAGGACGCTGGCATCGACGTGCGGGGAATTATCGATCACGAGGGCTGGTGTCAATCGATCTACTTCAAAGACCCGAACGGACTGCAGCTCGAGTATTGCTGTCTCACCCGGGAATTCAATGCAGACGACGCACGGACCCAGCTGCGGTTTCGGATTGACAAGCAGGGTGTGAAGCATCCGGCCGAGGTCGATACCGCCTGACGAAAACGCCCCGAGACGGCGCTCTTCGTTATATGCTTCGAACCAATCAGACCTATCCGGACTTGGAGTTTTTCGAGGCATTCTGGTAACTTAGCGCGCCCGGCGCGCGGGTCGCGCGCCGCCGTTACGCCATTATTGAGGCGGCGCAACTAAAGGCCGGTCGGAACGGCAGGAGACACTAAATGACGGACGGCGTGGTGGAGCGCTTAGCCACCGGATCCAAACGTACGGTCATACGATTCGCTGGTGACTCCGGTGATGGCATTCAGGTGCTGGGCACCGAATTCTCCAAGGCAGTCGCGCTGGCGGGACACGATCTCCTGACGTTCCCCGATTTTCCCGCGGAGATCCGCGCGCCCGCTGGTTCGACCTTCGGCGTTTCCGCCTTCCAGATCCAGTTCGGCGGTCAGGGCGTGCTGACGCCCGGGGACGAACCGGACGTGCTGTTCGCCTTCAATCCCGCCGCGCTGAAGACCAACCTCCGACTCCTGAAACGTGGCGGCCTATTGGTGCTGGACGACGCGGCATTCACCGAACGAAATCTGAAGCGCGCCGGCTACGACGCAGACCCGCGCGAGGACGAGACGCTTGCCGGATACCGGGTGATCGGAATCGACATTACCCACCTGACCGGAGAGGCGGTGGCCGCAACCGGCGCCGGCAACAAACAGGCTCACCGCGCGAAGAACTTCTGGGCACTTGGATTGTGCTTCTGGCTGTTCGGTGGAGATCGGCAACCCACCATCGAGTGGGTCCGAACAAAGTTCGCCAAGATGCCCGACGTGGTCGATTCAAATATTGCAGCGTTGAACGGCGGCCACGCATACGGCGAGAACATGGAGTTGGATGCCGGTGATGCGGCCATGGGAAGCCAGGGTGAACTCGCTCATGGCACCTACCGAACGGTCACCGGAACCGAGGCCATGGGGCTCGGATTGGCCGCCGTCGCTGCGCTGTCCGGGCAGCAACTGACCTACTGTTCCTACCCCATCACGCCCGCCTCCGCGCTGCTTCACTATCTAGCAGGACTGCGCGGCAAGGGGGTCGTCACGTTTCAGGCGGAAGACGAAATCGCCGCCGTAACCGCCGCGCTTGGCGCATCCTATGCGGGCGGCCTGGGCATCACGGCGAGCTCCGGGCCGGGCCTCGCGCTGAAGGCAGAAGCGCTGGGTCTTGCGGTCGCCGCCGAACTGCCACTGATCGTCATCAACGTGCAGCGCGCAGGTCCATCGACCGGAATGCCCACGAAGCCCGAACAGGCGGATCTGAACATGGCACTGTATGGGCGTCACGGTGAAGCCCCGCTACCCGTGTTAGCGCCGGCAACGCCGAGTGAATGCTTTCTCATCATGATCGAAGCAGCCCGCATCGCCATGACCCACATGACCCCGGTCATCGTGCTCTCCGATGCCTACATCGCCAACGCCGCCACACCCTGGATGCTCCCCGACGTCGATGCGCTGCCGGACATCCGGCCGCAGTTCAGAACCGACCCGGACGGCTTCCAACCCTTCGATCGTGACCCCGAGACGCTTGCGCGCCCCTGGGCGAAACCCGGAACGCCTGGTCTGGCCCACCGCCTGGGGGGCATAGAGCGGGCCGCGGGGAGTGGCCACATCTCGTACGATGCGGACAACCATCAGCGGATGAGCGATCTGCGCGCAGAAAAGATCGCCCGGGTTGCAGACAACGGCCTGGATCATGAAATCGACAGCGGTGTCACGGAAGGTGATGTGCTGGTGGTCGGTTGGGGGTCCACGTACGGGGCACTCGAGGAAGCAGTGAACAATCTGGCCGGCGAAGGGTTGTCGCTTGGCCACCTGCATCTGCGCCAGCTATGCCCCCTACCGAAGAACCTCGGTGCGATCCTGTCCCGATTCCGCGACGTCGTGGTCGTCGAATTGAATCAGGGCCAATTGGTGCGCCTGATCCGCAGTGAGTTTCTGGTGGATGCCACCAGCGTCACGCAGATGGACGGCCACCCCTTCAAAGTCTCAACGATCGAAACTGAGCTCAGAGCCCACTTCGATCAAGCCAGGAGCCGCGCAGGATGAGCGAAGCAGTCATTCGTCTGACCCCCAAAGACTTCACCACCGACCAGGAAAATCGCTGGTGTCCCGGGTGTGGCGACTACGCGATCCTGAAATCGGTTCGCAAGGTCCTGGCGGAAATCGGCCGCAACCCGGACGAAGTGGTATTCGTTTCGGGCATCGGCTGCGCCTCCCGCTTCCCCTACTACCTGGAGACCTACGGATTCCACACCATCCATGGCCGCGCGGCTTCGGTGGCCACCGGGGTCAAGCTGGCCAACCCGGATCTGGATGTCTGGGTGGTCGGCGGCGACGGCGATTTTCTATCGATCGGCGGCAATCATCTGACCCATGCGCTGCGGCGCAACGTGGATCTGAACCTGCTGCTGATCAACAACGCGACCTATGGGCTCACCAAGGGCCAGTACTCGCCGACCTCGGCGCCCGGGACGCGTTCGCCCTCCAGCCCCGAGGGCTCGATCGATACGCCGGTGAACCCGGCCGCGCTGGCGCTGGGCGCGGGCGGAGGCTTCGTCGCCCGCACCGCCGATACGCTACAGCAGCATCTTCCGGAGGTGCTGATCCGCGCCCACCAGTACAAGGGCGCGTCCTTCGTCGAAGTGTTGCAGAACTGCATCGTCTACAACGCCGATGTATTCGGTGACGTGACGCATAAGAAGACCCGCGCCGAGCATTCGGTGCTGATCGAACACGGCCAGCCCCTGCTGTTTGGCGCCGAACAGGACAAGGCACTCAAGTTCGACGCGCCCAGCGGCACCTTCAGCATCACCGACGATTTATCTGCCGCCGCATTGCACGATGAAACCAACCTGAGCTTCGCGTCGGCGCTCGCGCACATCGACGATCCGGCGTTGCCGACACCACTGGGCGTGCTGTATTGCAAACCGCGCCCGGATTACACCTCCGTACGGGCCGAGCATACGCCCTACCAGCCCATGAGCCGCGACGATCTCAAGCAGGCGTTGTACGCCGGCAGCTGGGAGGCCTGAGCCCGTGATCTAGCTGGGCGACGGATCCGTCACTTGCTCTCCACCGGCTTCCTCAGCCGGATCTGCCTGCTCCGGCGGCGCCAACGTGATCAACTCGGCCCGCTCGACGCGCAGCGGTTCTGCCGCGTACATCGCCACCCGGAAAACCCCCTTCCAGCGCGAGGACGTGACGAGGTACTCACCGTCCACTTCAGGCTGGAAAAACTGCAGCGCATGCTCGCCCGCCTGGTCCTCCAGAGTCACGCTGAACGCCGCTTCGAAGTCGACGACAGCCTCATCCGAGACGCCCAGAACACGCAGGTTACGAACCTTCTCGACGACCTCGTCTGCCCGTCCCTGATGGGTCGTGCGATCCTCCGCCAGCTCCGCTAAGCGCCAAGCCGCGGCGTCGCGAAGCAGCGTCCAATCAAGGATCGACACCGACTTGACGCCGCCCTCCGGCTGCAGCAAGCCTTTATCGAGCCATTCGTCAGACGCGCCGGGCAGCTCGTAGTTGGAGAACGTGATGGCGTACACCGAGTTGTCGTCCGCGCGACGCGCATGAACCTTGCGGAATCCCGGCGATGTGCCCAGATACAGCTCCGCGGTCACCGTTTCCCCTTCGAAGAGTTCGACATGGCGCTGGAAGCTATCTGCACTCACCTCGAAACGACGCGCCGACATCGTACTCGTCGCCACCGGCCAGCGGGCGGCCGCGTCCACCAGCTTGTCCAGCACGCCAGCGATCTTCGCGTCATCCGCCGGCAATGCGATATCGCCGCGGATCTGCCAGCCATCGGCGGTGCGCTGAAGCTGCACCGTTTGCTCGTCGTCGGTGATTCGGATCGAATCGACGGTGGTGCGGTCGAACCGGAGCAGCGGGTCACCATCAGCGGCGCCTGCGTCGTCACGCCATACTGCAAGTCCAGCAATCAGGAGCAGTTGTAGCGCGAGTAGGGCCGCCAGCAAAGGAGTCTTAGAGTCCATCTCTCAGCCCTCCTGCCCGGCAAGCCACGATTGATAGACACGGTGCCGTCCGGCGACACGCCACCGGTGAATCAGGAATACCGCGACCATGCCGAGCAACGCCGCGAGGTAGTTGAAGTACTCCCAGAACAACTGATCCGCGGATTCCAGGGGCGGCAGGGTGCGGTTGAAGTGGCCACGCGAGCGAATCGACAGCAACGCCTGATCCTCGAGCGAAACATCCACCGCGTTGGCAATCAACTGCAGCGAGTTGCCGTACACGGTACCTTCGGCGGAACCAATCATTCCGAGCGTCTGATCGGACAGAAAGTCGTTCGCGCTAAACAGAACCAAACGGGCCGACTCGGGCGACCGCTCGATGATGCCTGACACCACCCCCACGTCCGCCGGGGTTTCTGCGTCCGAGGCATCGACCACGTCCGTCTCCGCTGACTCCTCGGCGACCAGCAACGGGTTGTCCTGGCCCACGAAAAACGAATCGAACTGCCCTTCGACCATCACGCCGAGGCGTCGTGCACCGATCTCACCTTCCGGGAGGAATGCTGACAAGCCCGCTTCATCGATGCGCGGCATCACGTCCGTGGATGCCGACTGCCAGCTGCCTGGAGAGCTTTCGAGCAATATGGTAACGCGCCGCGCACTGTTGCGCGCGTCGTCGATCCGGATCGGCGAGCTCCAGGGCACGGTCACCTGGGGAATGTCACGGGTGATCGGCGACGTCTGGTTCAGCCCGTCATCGCGGACGTCCACGAAATACGGAAAGTCCAGCATACGAATCTCCTGGAAGCTGAATCCGCCTACCTGTCGCGTCACCGGGATCGGAAACGCGGAGTTACGCGGATCCATTATGAACGCGGCGTCCATAATCAAACCATGATGTTCCAGCCAGGGCCCCAGGCCGGTATCGCGAGGCGCCGCGCTCAGACTCTGCTGCAGCAAACTGACAGCGAATGGTGCAGCGGTCAGGGCAACGGTTCCCCCTTGCATGAGGAACTGGTCGATCGCGAACAACTGCTTGTCGTTCACCTGCTGCGGATCCACCACCACGAGCACCTCCGCGGCGGCAGGTACCCTGCCGTTCTCCAATCGAGTCCGCTTGACATTGAGATTGGCGCTCAAGGCGTCGAACAGCTGCTGGTACTGATTGCTGCCCGACCCTCCCATGTAGGCTGGTCTGACCTGGGGTGCGAACAGAGCGACGGTCTTCAGGTAGCCGACCGCAAAGCGCTTCAGCCCGGCCTCGAGGCCGCGCCGCAACCCGCCGACGTTCAGGTCTTCGGGCAGCGGGATCTGGATCACCGTATCGCCCGACGCCAGTGTCAGGTAGAAATAGAACGTATTGATGTCGAACAGGCTGGCCGCCATCGGTTGAAAACCGTAGTCAGCGGCGATGACCGCGGCGATCGCGCCACCGTCGGCGTCCGGGTCGAGGAACTCGACCAGCAGCTTGCCCCCCGACTCCGCCGCGATTGTTTCGAGGACCGAATCGAGTTCGCTGCGAAGTTCGACCAGGACGTCGGGAAGTCGCTCGGGCCCGGAAACGTAACCCACGAACCGCACCGGTTCAGGAATGCTGTCGAACAGCTCGCCACCCGACTGGAAGCCCTCCAGTACCCGTTTCACGGAACGGGCAATGTCGTATTCCGGATTGCGCAGCTGAACGTCCAAGGCCGACTCACTGATTGCCTTGATCTCGATCAGGTCGCGGAAGCCGAGTACTTCATACTCGTCACCATATTGGATCAGCACGTCGAAGTACGAGTTGACGAGCGCGGATTGATAGCGATCGGTCACCTGAAACGGGACCGCCTGGATACCGTATTTACTGTTGGCCTCGTCCTCCAGTTCCGGCGTCTCGACCGGATCTATGATCTCGACGCGTACCTTACCGGCGCCTGCCACTTCGAACTCGCGCAGCAGATCCACAAGCTGCGGAACCAGCGGCGCCAGCAGCGGATGGGTTTTAGCGCTGAAGTAGCCCCGGATCAACAGCGGTTCGCGCAGTTGCCCCAGATAGTTCCTGGTTGCCGACGATATCGAGTACTGGCGTCCTTCCGTCGCGTCCAGCCGAAATCCAGTGAAGCCACCGATCAGAAGATTCGCGATCAGCAGGTTGGCCACCAATAGCCCCGTGCCGAGCTGCCAGCGCCGATGCCGCTCGACCGCGGCATCCGCCGCCCAGCGCTGCCGCTCCAATGCATACACATTCAGGGCCAGGAAGATCAAGATGAGGCTGACGTAGTAGTACAGATCCCGGAGATCGAGCACGCCGCGGGCAATGGATTCGAACCGCGACCCGGTTCCTAGCGAGCGCATCCAGCCGGCCAGCTGGTTGCTCACGAGGTCGGTCAACATCGGGCTACCCACCATGTACAGCGCGCCGCAAGCCAACGTGGCAACGATCAGACTGACGATCTGGTTCTCGCTGCGGGCACTGACGAACAGACCAACCGCCAGATAGGCACCGCCCAGCAGCGTCGCGGCTACGTAGCCGGCGAGCACCGGCCCCCAATCGAGGTCCGCCATGACCGCCACACTGATCGGCAGGGGCAGGGTCAGTACCAGCGCAATCACCAGCAGCAGCCAGCATGCCAGAAATTTTCCGACCACGAACGTCCAGCCGCTGACGGGTACCGTCACCACGAACTCCAGCGTGCCGGTTCGGCGTTCTTCGCTCCACATCCGCATGGTCAAGGCAGCCGACAGGAACACCAGCAGCAGCGGCATCCACTCGAACATCGGTCGCACGTCGGCAATGTTGCGCGCAAAAAACGCTTCGCCCCAGAAAAACACGAACAAGGTGGCGGCCAGGAAGCTACCGAGAAACAGATAGCCGATCGGCGAACCAAAGAACAGCGTCAGCTCCTTGCCGGCGATACGACGGGCGGTCGCATAATTCATGCCGGCACCTCGTTGGCGTCACGAAACACAGCCTCCAGATCGTGCTGCTCCGGCGCCAGGCTGAATACGTTCACGCCACCCCCAACCAGCGTACGCGCGACCTCGGCCGCGATCCGCTCGTTGCCGTCGATCATCATGAACAGGTGGTGTAGATCATCAGCCCCCTGCTGTTCGCTCACCTCGCCAACCCCGGGCACTCCCGCGAGCAAGACATCGACGCGGTCACGGTCAGCATCCGTGACCAGCGCGAGGCGCTGACTGCGCTGCAGTGTCGCGAGTTCTTCATCGAGCACCAACCGGCCGTCACGCAGAATCATCACGCGATCGCAGATGGCACTGACCTCCTGCATGATGTGCGTCGATAGAATCACCGTCGCCCGGTCCGCGAGCGAACGTATCAGGTCGCGCATATGCTGGGTCTGACCCGGATCCAGCCCGCTGGTCGGTTCGTCTAGAATCAGCAAGCTGGGCTTGTGCAGCAGCGCCTGGGCAACCCCGACGCGCTGCCGATAACCGCGGGAGAGGGTATCGATCCGACTGAACGCTTTGTCGCCGAGGTCGGTCGAGGCCACGGCGTAGCGTACTGCATCAGCCCGTTGCGCGTTCGCAACGCCACGCAATTCAGCCGCATACTCCAGGTAATCGACTACCGTCATCTCCGGATACAGCGGCACGTTTTCCGGTAGATACCCCAGCATCGCCTGCACGGCCTCCGGTTGATCGGCCACATCGAGCCCGTCGACCAGGATCCGCCCCGCACTGGGCTCCAGGAAGCCGCTGAGCATCTTCATGATGGTCGTCTTACCCGCCCCGTTGTGGCCCAGCAGCCCGACGACCTGCCCCACATCAATGGAGAAATCCACCGCGTCCACCGCCAGGAAGTCACCGTAGCTTCGAGTCAGGTTTTCTACTTTGATCAATCTGTGAGTCTCCGTACATCACGATCCGCACGAACCGGCGGCGAGCAAGCGTACCCACCTGACGGACAATTTCAAGCCGCGGGCGTCAACCAAGGTGCACGACACCCTGCGGGCTTGCCCCCGTCGACCATTGACGCGTAGCCTGGGACGATGAACCCAAGCGCCGATGCAATGCAGAATCTCACGATCAACGGGCCGATCGGGCCCCTGGAAGCATGCTTTCAGACCCCCGAGGACGCCCAACCCGACGGCCCGGCCGCGCTGCTGGCGCACCCGCACCCGCAAATGGGCGGAACGATGCACGATGCGGTTCTGGACACGGTTGCCAGTGCGTTCCTCGAGCGCGGAATTTCCTGTTTGAGATTCAATTTCCGGGGAGCGGGCGCAAGCGCCGGAACATTCGATGGTGGCGACGGCGAGTGCGAAGACCTGGCCGCGGCCCTGCGCTGGCTGGTCAATGAGACCAGTACACCCGAGCATATTCATTGGCCTGTAGGGCTTGAGTAGGTCAAAAGTAGGTCAAATTAGTGATTGACCTATACGCCGCTACAGGCGCATTGTTTACCCCTAGACAGCAGCACGGCCCGATGCATAAACACCGAGCCGTACCTAACCACCAGGATCTATCAGGAGATCGCAATGGCTAAACCCACCTTAATAGAGAAAGACGGACGGCGGTACTACCGGGTCCGAATCCGGCGCCCGACCAAGGGCATTTGCGTCGATGAATACCTCCCCACAAAACGCGCTGCCGAGGCACTGATTAGAGAGATTGACCTTGGCCGCACCACCACCAAATCCAACGCCACCGCCGATACCCTTTCTGGCCTAGCCGACGCCTACCTCAACGAGCCATTTTTGGACCGCAAGAAACGCCCGTTGAAGCCCTCGGTTGTGAAGGATCGGCGTGTTCGCGTGAATGTGCTACGGCGATTGTTTGGTGATATGAGGTTGAAGCACATGACCATCGAGACGATCGACGCGCGCCTCAGTTCCGCCGGTTGGGGGTCGGTCAACCGATACCGATATGAAGTTGCACTGTCTCGAATGCTCGCGTTCGCCAAACTCCACGAGATGGTGGCTGAGAACATCATGACGCGGTTCGAGCGCGCCGAGAACGTCGATCGCAAGTGCAAGCGTACCTACACGTCAGCGGAATGGACCGCGCTGCTGGACGCCGCTGATGCGTCTGGCGGGATGATTGGATTTTTCCTGCGACTGGCGTGGGCTACCGGATGCCGGAAGGGCGAGCTATTGGCACTGCGCTGGGCTGACGTGTCCCCCGTGGATGATCGAGAAGGCATCGCCGCATGTGTCTACATACGCGACCCGAAGAACCGCCAACCTCGAACCGTCTTTCTGCGCCCGACGATTTACCGATTGTTGCTTGCGCATGAACAGGAATATCGACGCTTGAGCGATCCCAAGGTGTTCCCGAGTAGATTGGCGAACACGCTGTACTCAGCCGACGCGCCGTTTCAAGCCGCCCGCGCCACCGCAGGACTCGACGGGCCTGATGAACGATACGGCGAGAACCTGACAATCCACTGCATCCGCAGAACCTTCGCCACCGAGTTGGGCAAGGCCGGTGCCAGCTTGGCGCAGATGCGCGCGGCGGGAGGTTGGGAAACCGCTCAGGTCGCCATGAGGTACATGCAGGTTGAGGAACAGAGCGCGGCCGAGGCGGTGCTACTGCTGGGGGGTGACGAATGAGTCGTAAACACAAGGGTGGTGGTGTCGTCGTGCTCGAAGGCGACCAGAGTCACATCATGCGCGGCAGTTTAGAAATGGGGATCTACTACAACAGAGTGCCCGACCGCACCGGACCCCGCACCACATGGAAGCGTTGGGAAATTATCGTGGACATTGAGCGCCTCGCGTCATATGTCGCGAAGCTCACCGCGAGCAAGACTCGCGTTGATTGCGACCCTGCCGAAGTGTCGTCATCGATTGATGTGTGGGTGGAGGATCACGGCGGGAAGGAACGCGGGCGCTTCGCCGCCGCTGCTGTGGAATTCGGTATCAGCGCCCAAACCGCTGCCAGGTTTCACCGCTTACACCATTAGTATTCCTTCCATAGCCGCTATGGAATATTCCGTAGCCGCTATGGAAGGTTTCCCCTTAGCCAACACGTCACTACACGTCTAAATTGGCCCCACCCTCGGGGCCTTAGCAGTCACCGACAGCCCCATAAGGGGGAGGTTGGCATAAAGGCCCCACGCACCGGAGCCTTTTTTGGACATCAACACCGACTACATGTACTGGCGCGATTACGCCAAGCAAAACCACTCGATCACGGGTGGAATCAACCAATTGAAGCACGAAATCGTAAAGCATCGACGCGAGTACGCGGCCGAAGGCGTGATCATTGAGATGCACCAGGCGGGTGGCGGCGTTCGCGCCAAGGTGTTGATCAGCCCGTCCGCACGGATGGCGTTCCATCTGCACAGATCGATGAATGCAGCGAAGGGGGACGGTCGTGGAGGTTCTTCCTGAGGATGAAAAAGGGCCCCGGCACGGAACCCCTAATCAACGACAACGCGCCAATATTACCACACTCCACCGCAGCGATGACCCACGCATAATTCGCCTCGCATGGCGCCGTATCCACCGGATGCAGCACGCCGCCGGATCCGTCGATCTTCACGCTCACCGGATTCGGATGTTGCAAGCCGGGTGGTTGATATGAGGCAGCGACGTACCAAAGCCGAAATCGCCCAGCTTGAATATCAGATCATGGAAGTCCTCAACGAGGACCATCCACAATCTGTACGCCACGTGTTCTACCGGATGACCAACCCACGTTTAACAACCCCGGTCGTTAAGTCAGACCAGGGCTATAAACAGGTTCAGCAGCGGATATCAAAAATGCGTCGTCGTGGTGACCTTCCATATGGTTGGATATCGGACGCTACCCGACGCGGATACCACGTCCCGACCTTTGCGAATGCCGGTGATTTCTTCGAACAGATGCGCCACATGTACCGTGGCGACCTGTGGGTCGATAGCGAGAACTATGTCGAGGTGTGGTGCGAATCGCGCTCCCTGGCGGGCGTGATAGAGGACACCTGCAAGGAGAACGCGGTCAGTCTGTATCCCTCCGGCGGATTCTCCTCGTTGACGCTGCCGTATGACGCTGCCGAACTCATCAACGCCGCCTACGGCGACCGGATAGTGAACGTCCTGTACATCGGTGACTACGATCCGGCCGGGGTGTTGATCGACAAGAAGATTGAAGAAGAACTTCGGCTGCACCTCGATGATCACATTCCGCTGAACTTCATCCGGCTGGGTATCAATCCGGACCAGATCGAGTTGTACGATCTCCCGACGAAACCCCGAAAGCCCGGCGACAAACGATCTCAACACGTGATTACCACCGTCGAAGCGGAGGCGATGCCGGCGGCGATGATGCGCGAGGAGTTGTCCGTAGCGATCGAAGAGTTTCTTCCGTACCAGGCGTTCGAGAAGGTGCTTGTTGCGGAGCAAAGCGAACTTCGTGCGCTTGACCTTGTGGCCGCGCAGTTGAAGGAAATGTCGTCATGAGCGCCGACACGCCCACCGACACTCCCGAGTACGACTCCGCCAAAATTCACGACAAGGTGTACAGCATCGAAGAAACCGAGGCACACCGGCACCAGATGGATCAGCGGTTGAGACGCCAGCCACCGGTGGCCGTCGTACCAGCACCCCGCCAATCCCCATTCATTGAACTGGATGAGATGCAGCAATTAGCATCCTCTAGCACCCCCATCGTGGCGCGATACCTCGAAGCCGATGCGACCACGTTGCTGTACGGCGCGAAGGATGTATTCAAGTCTTTCGTTGCACTCGACTGGGCCTGCTGTGTCGCTACAGGAACCCCCTGGCAGGGGTTCCCAGTGACTCAGGGGTTAGTGATCTACGTCGCCGGAGAGGGCAAGCAGGGGCTCTGGAAACGCGTCAAGGCGTGGTCCGTGGTCAACAACGTGCCGATGGACGAAATCCAGAAGAACCTCAAGTTCACGCGCTACCCAATGCAGGTTCTCAACGATCTCGAAATGATGCAGTGGTCGGTCGACTTCGATGTCGCGGGCTGGGGCGCAGAACCGGCCCTGGTCGTAATCGACACGCTGGCCACGAATTTCGGCAAGGGCGATGAGAACAGCCCCACCGATTGCTCCCGGTTCCTGGCGAGCCTCAACCGGCACCTGCGGTCGAAGTATCAATGTGCGGTGCTGGTAGTGCATCACGCGGGTAAGAAGATCGACCTCGGTGCGCGCGGCGGCTCAAGCCTCACCAGCGACTCAGATACCGTACTGAAACTCAAGCGCGAGAAAACACCCGATCACGAAGATTGGGAGCGCGTCACGCTCTATTGCGACCACATAAAGGATGGCGAGAAACCGTCACCGTTTACGATGCAACGCCGGATTGTCGAAATAGACATTGGCGATGCTGATCGACCAGCAGCAACAAGTCTGGTGCTGAAACGATTCATGACCGAGCACGAAATCATGGTGCGCTCGCTGACCAACGACGGGCGATCACAGCGGCAAATTGCAGCAGAAATGGGCGTGGGCAGGAACCAAGTTGCGAGGCTACAAAAGCGACTCCGTGACTGGAATTTGATTGGTTCGCCAAGTGTGTCCACCTCGACCAAAATCGGCACCTCCGCAAGTGTGTCCAGTGAAAACCCCGAAACCCCCGCAACCCCGCATGTTCATTGACGTAAGGGTGGACACACTCATGGTTAAAACCATACCAGCCACCGGTGGACACATGACACACCCCCTCTTAGGAGGGGTGTGTCCAGCACCCAGACCACGGTCAGGAACACATGGAAGGCAATTCTTCATGACTAGAGATCTCAGGGCATGACCGTCCAGACCGGCGACCCAGCCGCCAGAGGATTCATGAGATACCACGAAGGGCTGAACCCGCAGATCAGGGCCAGGATGGGGCAGAGGAGCTACCACGACATTCTCAAGGCATTCACGTCCGGTTTCGAGTCCGGATTGGGCTGGGCCGAGGAGACACGATGCGAACCGAACCTGACACCAACCAAGGGCGCAGCATGACAGTATCTAACAAGGGGACATCGATTAGCGTATTTCAAAATTCGTGTTTGCTACGAACTTCAAACAGATAACCGGTGCTCTATCCGAAACGTTACTAAGCGGGACAACTCCTATGGAAAAACCTTCCCCACCCACCAATCTGGACCCCTACGGTGCTCGCCAGTGGCGTGCCATTGTCGATGCGCACCCCTGGAATAGATTCCTGGCCGCCCCGGTTCAGATTCAGTTGGGGCTTTATTGCAAAAGTTCCAGCCGATGCCATGACCTCGCTACCGCGCTGGACGCCGCCGATCCGGCCTCCAAAACCTTCCTGCAGTTAGCCAATTTAGAGGTCAAGCAATCTGGGCTACTGATGGCCCTCGCCCGATCCCTGGGGGTGTCGCAGCAACAGACCCTGAAGCATGAGGTCGCCGCCACGGCATCGAAAAGGAACGCCCCCACGATAGTGGCCGATCTGGTCAACTTCAGGGACGATTCAGGAGATAACCCCGAATGAACACCGAGCAACCACCGAACTGGACCGCGATCACCGATGTGGGCGTCCTGGCTGCGCAGTCCGTATCTGATGAGACGGGCCACGAAATCGTTCATCGCGTACTGGGGGTCGCCCGAGCGGAGTTGATCGCCGCCGTGGGCCGCCCCGGGGCTGTGTTTTTTTTGAGGCAACTTGCGGACCGGATCCAGGCTGAGCAGTGACAACCACGACGCGGCCCGAGGTCGAAAAGCTGCTAAAGACGATTCTATCCGTGCGGGAAGCAAAAAAGCTATTCAGTGGCGGCTGGAAAGCTGTTCGAGGCGAGCGCAAGGCCGAAGCCGACGAATTGGAGGCGCGGATTGCCGAACTCAGCGAGACGCTACGGAACAAAACACATGCTGATGTGTCATAATGACACTACTGCCCTCCCACGTTCGCAACGAACATGCGTGAAGGCCACGACCAGACTTGCCGGTGTGATTGTTTGCTTACGAACGACATCCCTCACGGTGCTGGAATCGAGGCTTTTGCGCGAGTCAATTTTCCCGCCAAGCCTCACACCGTTTTAACGTGAGGAATTATTCACATGAGTGAAACACTCAAAGCGATTGACGATCTGACGGCAATGACCGACCGGATCGGCACACAACACGACGCCGAACTTGAAGATCTGCGCGGCAAGAACGCCGAGCTGGTTGAACGCATCGAAATGATCGAAGCGAACAAGGATCGACCGAAAGCCGATAGCCGCCCCGACGAACACTTCTCTGGGTTTCTACCCAGTGGCGAGGAAGCGCTGATTTTGCCTTCAGGCACGAAGATGGCTGACGTTGCAAAAGGCAAACGTCCTGACGTCTCTTTCGAGAGATGGCTGGGTGCCGTATGTGCCGGTGAGAAATCAAACGATACGATGGCGCGGGAAGCTGCGAGCGAGGCCAAGCAGTTGGTCACGACCACTTCCGGCGTTTTGATCCCAGCCGAATACGTTGGCGATTGGATTGATTTGCTGCGAGCGGAATCCGTGTTAAATGCTGCGGGGATGACGACCGCCGTGATGTCCGCGAAAACTCAGGTTCATAGCGCGGTGTTGACCGATCCGACCGCTGGTTGGCACACGGAAGCCGGTTCGATTTCGAGCGTGAATCCGACGTTTGTAGCGAAAACCTTGAGTGCAGAAACGATTGTCGTTAGATGCCAGGGTTCCGTGGAATTGGCGCAGGACTCGCCCAACTTTGGCAGCCAACTTGCTCAGGTAATGACCAGCGCGATGGCTGCGGAAATAGACCGCGCTGGGCTACACGGTAGCGGCACTCCGCCAGTGCCCCAAGGCCTGTATGGCGCTACCGGCGTCGGCACCGTGACCAGCGTTGGCAGCGTAACTAACTATGCGGAAATGCTGACCGGCGTTAGGACGTTGCTCGATGCGGACGTGGGCCTGGATGCTGCGACCTCCGTAGCGATCATGAGCCCCAGAACGTGGGAAGTGTACGAAGCGTTGGCCACTGGTATCAGTTCCGATGAAACCCAACTAGAGCGTCCCCGCTCATTGCGAGACACTAACTTTTTGGTGACATCGAACGTCTCCGATTCCACCACCTCGCCGGAAACTGGTGTGCTTTTCATGGGTGATTTCCGTGATTTTCTGATGGGGATTCGTAGTGAAGCCTCATTCAAAATCCTTGAAACCACGAACTACGCCTCAAACCTTCTGTTAGATTTTGTGGCGTTTGCAAGGGTGGATTTCATTGCGACCAGACCGGCTTCTTTCGTCACGTTGAGTGATATCACGATCTAACCGAATGACAGGGGCCGTTCCTCGTGCCCCGAACTCACCCGGCCTAGCAGTTACCGGGGTCATGAAAGCTGCTGCGCTGCCGTGTTTGTCGGATTCACGGCATCTCCCAGTCTGCGGACGCTGGAGCGCGACAGTCCGCATTGTTTCGGCAGCCGCGTCTCTCCTGCGCGACGGGCGAGGTTCGCGGGCACCTTTGTCGAGAAAGCCCGCACTTATTACGGAGGCGCCTATGCCATTCCGAGCGTACAAACGCGGGTTCGATGAAGCGGTAGCCGGCCACCCGGTCGATCCACCGCCGGACCCGCAGCGCGTTATCCGTGGTGACTGCTCAGAGCGTAGCCACTATCACCGAGGCTATGCCGATGGGCGCCGGCACCGTGAGGACATGACGCGGCAGACCGCCGCGGAACGGTGAGACGCGCATCACGGGAAGGGACTTCGGAAATCCCTACATTCAGAGATTGGAAATCCTGGTAGGTTTGATGTACAAACCCTGTCCCAGGGGGAGGATACGATGGCCAAGCGTACTGGTTTGAACAAACAGTTCGAATACTACCTAAAGCACCAAGACGAATTGGTGGCTCAGTACGACGGCAAATTCGTTGTCATCAAGGACGGTGAGGTGGTGGGCGCTTACGACTCCGAACTGGAAGCCGTAACCGAAACGCAGAAGGAGCACGAACTAGGCACTTTTCTGGTTCAACTCGTATCTCCCGGCGAGACTGCGTATTCCCAGAATTTCCACTCGCGAGTGTCCTTCGGCTGAAACAAGAAAACGCCTTTACAAGCACCAGCGCCGGCGGCCTACGCAACGTACTAAAGAACGACGTTGAGGTATCACAGGGGTTCGACCCATCGAAGCCGCCAAATCCCAAGCCCAAAAACTCCAAGTTCACGGCGATATGGGACACGGGTGCGACCAACACCACGATTACGGCCGCGGTGGCCAAGGCATGTGGGTTGGTGCCTACCGGCGTGGTAGAGGTCCACACGGTGGGAGGCAAACAAACGGTCAACAAATACTTAGTCAACGTCACGCTTCCAAACCACCTGTGCTGTGTGGGTGTCCCGGTGGCGGAGGGCAAGGTATTCGGTGCCGACGTTCTCATCGGAATGGACATCATTACGCAAGGGGATTTCGCTGTAACGAACAAGGGCGGCAAAACGATGTTTTCGTTCCGCTATCCGTCGAAAGAGCACATCGATTTTGTGTGGCGAGGACAGCGCCAGTCGCAGCCTCGTAGGCCTACGCATCCAAGGAAGAAACGAAGCAAGAAGAGTCGGCGCTAGACAGAAAAAGCCCCGCCCGAAGACGAGGCTTTCACACTACTGCGACTGAGTTAGGTTGTCACTTGCCCGGCTTCACCATCAGGTATTGGGTGCCGGTGTTCTCTTCTCGATAGCACTTTGCATTGTGGGTTTCATCTAGGTAGTACGAGTACCCTTCTGTGAGCCTTCGGTGACGTTTATCCTTGGGGACCCAGGCGCGTTCGCCGGGAGGAAGTGTGTCGCCAAACCCATGGTCGACCAAAATCTCGTCTGGTACCGGAGGGTCCAGCCAATCCTTTACGCCTTGAAACGACTGCTTGCCCCATTCGCCAAGGAAACCTGTCGCCCAAGCCCCCAAAATAAAAACAATGGCGGCTACCCCAAAACCCCACAGAAAACTTGCCAGATCCGTTGGCAGCATTGTTCTGTCCCCCCGAAAAGAAACCCCGCGCTGTGGCGGGGCTTCAAGGTACTGCTGTGGGGTTAGGGTGTCACCAGTCGAGCGACTCCTGAGGTTGGTAAACGCCTCATCAAACTCGGCACGTTGCTCCTCAGATAGCTCCTGATCCTCTAACGCAATGGCCAGGCGACTTGAGATTATCGAGGTGTACCGACAGAGAGCTGAGTGGGACGCGTCGATTGACGCCGCCATCATCGGTACGGAACCGGTCCTCAATCTTGTAGAGCTGGGTTTTCGTGATCGCCGGCATTGCTATCGGCGTGGGGG
>SMVB01037261.1_pt1 | contig 35647 bp, 28 predicted proteins | sample 2456461 | NCBI WGS metagenome assembly SMVB01 (sample SAMN11095934, study PRJNA526329) | marine sediment metagenome | biome: Marine sediment; feature: Surficial sediment; material: Deep marine sediment; isolation source: Hadal surficial sediment | place: Pacific Ocean | collected 2014-05 | depth...
CCCCCAGCGTCGTACCTACACGATAGCCGTAGCCTGGCCCGTGAGGCACGCTGGATCGGGTTTCTAGCCGAACGCGCGATTTGTTGTGACTGAAATTGGCTGATGTTGTCGTGCTATAGCGATTACCTAGCGCACGGGCCAGCGTCATGCCGATGCTGTAATCGGTGTCGCCGGCTTTGATCATGCTTGCGCGAATGGACAGATAGAAGCCGTGCAGGAACGCTCGATTATGACTGATCGTGAACACGTCAGCGTCATCGCGCAACGCGGCGTCGTGATAGGACTGATGCACATAACTCACGCCGAAGCTGCCGGTGTAACCCACGCTGATACTGGCGTTGAGCACGAGCTGCAATTTCGGCGATTCACCACCGGTATCTGCCCTTACCGAGGTGAATTTCGATGTACTACCGGCGATCTGTCCGCCCAAGGCGAACGTCCTGCCGTGGTATTCATACCCCAGTGACCACAGCGCACCGATACCTCCATGTGCATCATTCACGGCCAGGGCGCTGTTCAGTACCCCACCGCGGCCCGCCAGCCAGGTAGCTTCGCTGCCGCCGAGCAGGACTTCCTTGCCAGCCTCGAAACGTCCACCCAGAGTCAGGGCGTTGCTCACGCCGTAGCGGTGCGAGCCGATAAAAACGGTGTCTGCGTAGTTGTTGCTAGCGTATGCATAGTCTTCGCGCAGCGCTCCTAGCGTGTAGGAGTAATCATGCAGGCCGTGGCTCAACAGCTCGTTGCTCGTGTAGTAATCCTGCGACAAAATCTGTTGTCGGCCAAAAATGTCCGTGACCACCATCTGTACCTGACCCTCACCGTTGATGATCGGGACATCCTCGATACTGAACGCGCCACTCTCTATTTTCTCTCGTCTGCGTAGCTGACCATTGACGTACAAATCAACCGTTGAAGGAGCGCCCGCCTCACCACCCATGGTCAGCGATGGATAGATGTTCAGGTTTGGACGTGTATTGAAATTGGTTGCGATCTGGATCCCTCCCATCCGCAACCAGCCACCCCAGGGACCGGGCGCTGTCGTCACGTCACCGACCTCGTAGCGTCGCGTGGATTCGGGATCGTCCAGGACGTAGGTCGTGGTGAGCCGCACCCATCCATCGGTAGACGGTTTCGGGTCACGGCTACCGGAGGTATGCCGATACAAAAAATCACCGCGTACGCTGCCTTTTGAACTGAACAGCGTAGGCGCCATGTAGCCCGTCAGCGTGCCGGACACACCGTTGGTATAAGACCAGTCGTAGTCTAGAAATCCACCATTGCCCGCAGTGGCCTGCGGCGATTCGCGCTGCAAACTATAGGCCCGCGGTTCGAACGTATCAGTCCGCACCGTCAACTGCAGGCTCACGGTCAACGGCTCATATACGACACGTATGCCGGGGAACGAGTTCAGCGGATGATAAGTCTTGCCCCGATGAACCACGGGATCGGGATACGGGTAGCGAATGTGCCACTCGGCTAGATCACCCGCCTCGGCGTAATACTCCGAGCCCCCATCCCACAGAAAAAAGCGCTGGCCCTTGTCGAGATGATTCAGCTCAACCGCGGCGAGCAGCACGAGATATTCCGCCGACGCGATCGTGGAAACCAACGCCAGCATCAGACCGAAAAAACTATTGCGCAGATACCACCGCATACTCCAGCACCCCTGCTACATCCGTCTCCGCCTTGATCCGGCGAACCCGGGCCTCATCCTTGAGTTCGATGTAAAAGTCGCGGTGTACACCCGGTAGCAAGTAGCCCATCGACGTTGCAGTATCGTCGTCGAATCCAGTGCCCTGATCGGCAACAAGACGTTTTACCTGAACGTGGGAATTACCGGGGTTGAACAAACTGACGCGCAGCATCCCATCGCGAAACTCGGTCTCCAGCAGATCAAGCCGGGGCTCCGACGGCACTAACGGCGCATCGAATACCGGCAGGCTGATTTTCATGCGGAACTTCAGCGCGGTGCGGGTTTCATGATCGCCCGGTGAAGCGAGTTCGGTGATAAACAAACGATAGGCACGCTCGAATTCTCCAGGCAGTTGGTCCAGCTTGCCAACGCGAATCAACTGTGTCTTACCCGGCGGTACCGTAAAGATCGGCGGAACAGCAATAATCGCCTGAGTGGGATAGTACTCATCGACCCCCTGCGCGGATTGGATCCATTCGACAGCCTCTACTTGCATGGACAGATCGTGATCCCCTGTGTTGGTCACCTCCACGACAGAACCCTGGTTGGGCCCGGTGAAACTGACGCGCAAAGGCGAAACAGAGAGCGACCCCGCAAAAGCGAGGTCGCTTGCCGTCATGAACACAAGGGTCGTGACAAGCGCTCCCAACCTCGGACTGACCGCGCTCATCGGTTTAGTAGATAAGGTTAACCGTGACAGTCTGGCTGTGATACGTAGTCTCGGCGTCTGCGTAGGCAGCAGCCAGCACTTCACCGTACACAGGCACCTGTACTGGTGTAGATACGCCCGCACCCACAATCCCCACAGCATCACCAGCGCTGACAAGGCCCCAGCTCGAACCGCCATTACTGACATAGTCGCCTTGACCCAGCGTGTAGACAATGTTGGTCGTACCATTGGTCATTTGCCGTGCAGCGCCTGAGTCAATCTCGATATCAGCCACCGTGGTTGTCGAGCACGCGTACTCGATCTCACCGTTGATCTGGACGTCACCCGTTACACCAGGCGTTACCGAACCGAAGTTGACATCTGAGCTGACCGTGATGCTGCAGACCTCGAGCACCGTGATGTCTACCAGCATGCTGTCCGTCACCGTCACCGCCTGGGCAGCACCGAGGGGTAACGCAATACTGCCGAGAAGAGCCAACAGTTTTTTCGAAAAATTACGCATTTGGATGCTCCTTCAGAACTACTCCAGTCCGTCAAATTTACGTCGCAGGGCGACCGGAGACCTGGATGATATGGGAATACGTCCAAATTCAGCGTGATGGAGTTCCCCAAAACGTCAAATCTTTGACGTTTTGGAAGCTTCTGGCCGGAACGAATGCCAATTTCTTGTCGGCATCAACACTTCTCGAGATTTAGCGCTACATCTGGAACAGACAAGCGACGTTGCGCGTGATTCTGCAAATCATATCGCCGCATCTTCTCCACCAGCGTGGTGCGTCCTAATCGCAGGCGCTTGGCGGCTCCAGCGACGACGTTGCGGGACTCAGCGAGCGCCAGTTCGATCAGTTCCTTTTCGATTTTGGCAAGATGTTCTTTGAGATCGAGACCTCCATCAGGCAGCTGCGATACGGGATCCAACGCGCTCAGATTTGCACCAGGTTTGTTGGCCTGACTCGAATCCTCATATGATTCCGCGCTGACGCGACTTTCGTGAGGTGAGACCAAGTCTTCGACGATCTGCCGAATGCTGATCGTTGAGTTGGGGTATTGAATGGTTTTTCGCTCGACCAATTTGAACAGTTCGTCGACATTTCCGGGCCACGGATACCGACACATGGCAAACATCGCGTCCGAATCGAATTGAATAGCTCGCTGACGCGTCTCGCACAATCGCTGCGACTGAGCGTGAACCAACGCCGGAATATCATCCCAGTGGTCGCGTAACGCGGGTACGACCAACGGAAAGACGGTCAATCGATGATATAGATCATCGAGGAACGAACCGTCTTCGATCAAGGGTACCAACGCAGTTTTAGAACCGCAGACGATGCGAACGGTTCGGTTCTGTGATTCAGTTTCGGCGTTCGATCGTTCGCAGAACTGGGCGAGAATTTTCTGAACAAGCAACGGCAAGGCATCGACATGGCCCAGGAACAAGGTTCCTCCTCCCGAGGCCTCCAGCTGCTTGTGTCGTTCGATAAGCTCCGATGCCAATCCTTCGGCAAAATCATGTGGCTGGGCGTCAGACCCTTGTCTGTCGGCGACCGCGCAATCGATCTCCGCGAATCGACCTCCATGGGAACGATGTAGATAGCGAGCGATCATCGTCTTGCCGGTTCCCGGCTCACCCGTGATCAGAACCGGGGTATTCGTTCCGGCAAGCTGTACCACGCGACTTCGAAGTTGGGTGACGATCGTGCTCGTGCCCACGAATTCAGAAAACTTGCTTTCCGAGTTTGCAGCGCTTGGCGCTGGAACAAGCTCACGCTCATTCGGGTGTGCCGTCTGTTTGTTGCTGTGGTGTTTCAAATTGCGAGTCAGTTTCATTGGAAACGTTGGTTACTGTAAATGAGACAGCTCCTTCGATTCTGTGAAAGAACTCACACTTGGGTGTCAAAAAATTGACTGGCCCTTGACCGGATTTGGGTCTGAGTGACCTTTACGCGCCGTCCCTGCGTCCCTACAGTGCTGGGACGGTTGTGGGGACAGGAATGAAATATACGAATCTCGGCGGAACCGGTGTCCGCGTATCACGCATCTGCCTGGGCATGATGACCTACGGTTCGAAAACCTGGCGGGACTGGGTGCTGGAATACGACGAAGCCCGGCCGTTCGTCGAGCTTGCGCTGGACGCCGGCGTCAACTTCTTCGACAGTGCCGACGTCTACTCCAACGGTGCCTCGGAGAAGGTACTGGGCCGGGCGATCAAGGATCTCGGCGTAGACCGCGAAGACGTCGTCATCGCCACCAAGTGTTTCAATGGCACCCACGACCGGCGTCGAAACCGTTGGGGCCTGTCCCGCAAGCACATCATCGACGCGTGTGATGCATCGCTCATCCGTCTGGGTACCGACTACATCGATCTGTATCAGATTCACCGGTTCGACTATCGCACGCCCATGGAAGAGACCATCCAGGCCCTGTCGGATCTGGTGCAAGTGGGTAAGGTTCGCTATCTGGGCGCATCGAGCATGTATGCCTGGCAGATGGCCAAGTACCTGTTCACCGCCGACGCCATGGGTTGTGCGCGGTTTATCACCATGCAGAATCACTACAATCTGCTCTATCGCGAAGAAGAGCGCGAGATGATTCCGCTGTGCATCGATCAAGGGGTTGGAATGATTCCGTGGAGCCCGCTTGCGCGTGGCTACCTGGCGCGAACCCGGGAAACCCAGCACAGCACGGTGCGTGCCGGGTCCGATGAGTTCGCAAAGCTACTCTACCAACGTGAAATCGACCTGGACGTCGTCGATCGCAACGCGCAGATTGCGGCCGCGCTCGGGGTCCCACCCGCCCAGACTGCGTTAGCCTGGATGCTGAGCAAGCCTGGCATCGTCGCACCAATCATCGGCGCCTCGAAAGTTTCGCATCTGTCCGACGCTGTCGCGGCGGTAGATCTCAGTCTCTGCGAGGCTGATACAAAGCAACTCGAAGAGCTGTACGAACCACACGCCATAGCCGGTCACGCATAACAGTTTGATGCCGCCCTCTAGACCGGGCCATCCGCGCGGCGTGGCGCGCGCTCCGCTTCCGCTACCGATTCGCCATTCGTAGGAGCGGGTTCGCTGACTTCCGCCACGAGAATTGGTACCTCGCCGTCTGCTTCGGTTTCATCGTCAGTTTCATCTGGTTCATTTACGACGGGGTCCGGCGCCTCCAAAAGCGGACCCACAGCCTCTCCACATAATAGGCTCGCACTTTTCGCCAACTGGCGGTGCAGATCGTTATACGACTCATCCAGCGATCTGAACTTGCGTGCGGTCTCCGTAAATTGATCGAACACCTCACGGCGGTACTCGGAAATCTCACCACGAGCGGATTCGAGCTCCGCCTCGAGGTCCTCAATGCGCTCGCCCGCCTTGCTGCGCACCCGCGCCACCAGGTGGCCAAGCCAGCCACCGAGAACGGCACCAATCACACCTACGACTACTAGCCATGCCAGGGAATACACCGATGAATACCTCGCGTCATGGTTTACCAACAAATTCGCGGATTCTACCCGCAGACGTTCCAATCTAAAACACCAGCCGCAACACGTTCTCACCAACGCAGGAAGGTTTGTCCTGACCCTCCACCTCCAGCGTGAGCACGTTCACCACTTCGAGCATGTTGCCTTTGATTTCCACGCTCTTGATCTCGCCTCGCGTGCGAATCTTCGCACCGACGGGAACTGGTGCCGGAAAGCGAACTCGGTTCCAACCGTAGTTGATCCCCAGCTGCATCCCTTCGAGTGCGGGCAACCCGATGCCTTCCCCTCCGGGGAGAAAGCTCATAATGGATTGGGTGAGCTGACCATGGGCAATCGTGGTTCCAAACGGGCCGGTCTTCGCTCGCGCCGGGTCGATGTGAATCCACTGATGGCCATGGTCGCGTCCGCAAAGGCATCGATTCGATCCTGAGTGATCTCGAACCAGTCGGTAGGTTCGGAAGGCGCACCAATGCGGGCGGTAAGGGTTTCGTGAGCGTTCTGTAGAGCATCATTGGCCATGGTGTTCACCGGCGGCGGATAGAGAGGCTCGAATTATCTACACCGAACGAGGCTGTGTCATGCCCACCGGAAACCGAACGCGTTTCAGGTCCTGGGCAAACGAGTAGAGAACCGGCACCAGGAACAACGTGATCAGCGTCGAGAACATCAACCCCCAGCCCAGCGCAATCGACATCGGGCTGACGATGAAGTCATAACCACCCAGACCGTATGCCGTGGGAAACACCCCACCCATGGTCGTCAGCGCGGTGACCAGGATCGGTCGAAGACGTTCCACCACCGCCTCGACCACACGATCCTCGACTTGCTCGCGGGTATTTCCTTCGGGAAACTCATCCGAGCTGTCTTTCACGTGCCGGTGAATGGAGTCGACCATCACAATGGCGGCGTTGACCACCACCCCACACAGGCCAATGAGACCCATCACCGCCGTCATGCTCAGCGGCTTGCCATGCAGAAAAAACGTCAGGATCACTCCCGCAACGGCAAATGGGATGACCACAAGGACGAAAACGGCTTCGACCAGTGAACCGAGCGTCAACCAGATCACAACGCCTATGCCGAGAACAACGATCACCGCCACCTGCCCGAGCTCACCCGTCGTTTCCCGGGTATCCTCCGCCTCGCCCCCAAGCAGGATCTCGAGGCCTGGATAACCGGCATAGCGCGGCAGCAGGTCCCGCTCGAGATGTGTGGCAAATGCCAGCGCCGAGTGCCCGCTATCCGGGGCGAAGCTCGCTCGAATCGTCGAGGAACGGAAACCTTCGCGGTGAAAGATTCTGCTGACCGCAGAAATCTCCACAGGATTGACAACATCGCGCAAGCGTACCAGCCGACCGTCACGGGTACGCACGGGAGCTTCCAACAAGGATTGCAGATCCTGCCGTGATGCCGGGTCGAACTGCACCCGCAGCTCGGTGGTATCGAGCATGTCGCGATGCTCGCTGGCCTCTATGCCGAAAAACGCCGCCTGCAGCGTCTGTGCTACGTCGCGTGGGTCAAGCCCAAGCAGCGCGAGTTTTTCGTAGTTCAGGTTCAGGTCCACCTGCGGGGTGCCCGGTCGTTCGTCGACCTCGACTTCGGTAAGACCCGGGGTTGCCCTTAGATAATTGGCGATTTCGCGCGCAGTATCCCTTCGCAGCTCATCATTATTGGCCAGCAGGTGAATGGTGACAGCTTGGTCCGTGGGCGGTCCCATGATCTCAGATTGAAAGACCAGGGTTACATCGCCGGGAACTTGAAGCCGTTCCTGATAGATCTGTATCCATTCAGCATTGGTAAATCGCCGATCCTGGTCTCGATAGATCACCGTGATCAGGCCTTCATTTTCGGCTTCGCCGCGTTGCTTGTCGGCACCCTGCACATCCTGGTGGCCGATTCGTGCCGTGACCGCATCTACCTCGTCACCCGCAATAGTTGCGAGTTGCTGCTCCAGATTTCTTACGTAGGCTTCCGTCTGCTCAAGCGATGTACCCAGCGGAGCGGTAACTTTTACGAACAGGCTGCGAGCGTCGTCCTGCGGAAACAATACAAAGCTGACATGCGGGCGAATGAACACCATGATGCCGAAGAAAATGGCCGCCGCAACGGCGACAACGATGATCCGGTGGTGCAACGCCAGGCGCAACACGCGCTCGTAACGTTTCTCCAGCCGCTGCACAAAAGGTCTCTTTTCGGCCTGCGCTGAGGAGCGCAGCGACGTGAGGTGCGCCGGTAGTATACAGAACGATTCAAAGAGAGAAAATATCAGCACCAGAACGACCACTGCGGGAATCTGCCACATGATCTTTCCGGGCAATCCCCCAATCGCCGTCATGGGGAGAAACGCGAGAACCGTCGTGAGCGCGGCCGCCGCTACCGGTTTGGACATCTCTGTAGCACCCTTAACGGCTGCTTCAACCGCGCTGTCGATTCGAGTCCGCCAATAGGCGATACGTTCGGCTACCACTACAGCGTCATCGACCACCATGCCCAGCACGATCACGAAGCCTGTCAAGGACATCAGGTTGATGGTAATTCCGGTTCCGGCGAACAAAGCCAGGGCGCCCATGAACACCACCGGAATGCCAGCTACCACCCACAGCGCCGGCTGGGCGCGCATGAAACAGAAGAGAACGAGCGCGACCAGCGCCGCACCCATTAACCCATTGTTCCTCATCAGCGCCAATCGGTTGCGGGTAACGAACGATGCGTCGTTCACCAACACATAAGTCACACCTTCGGGAAGCTCCGCCTGCTCCATCACCCCACGCACGGCATCGACTGCATCAATGATGTCCGCATTCTGGCGTTTTCGAATCACCATGGAGATACCGGGTTCGGCATTGGTGTGGATAAGCAGCCCGGTATCCTCCCTGGTGGATTCCATCCGCGCGATGTCCGAGATGCGCACGGTACCCACCCCCTGCACGGATTTGAGGATGGTTGTACCGACGTCCATCGGGTTTTCGAATCGGCTCCAGACAATGACCTGCTTGCGATCCGCGGCCGTTTCAAAAACGCCGCCGGTGCTGGATACGTTGCGCCGTTGTACCGCCTGCACCACATCCAACAGGGTGATCCCGTGCTCGCCGGCTTTCACCGGATCCACCAGCACCCGGACCTCCGGATCCTGTAGACCTACCAGCGTCACTCGTGACACCAGATTCAGCCGTTTAATCTGCCTTTCCAGCCGTTGGGCCGCAGGGATCAAGAGGTTCGCCGGTCCGGCCATCGCAACTTCGATTATCGGACGCTTGTCGGGATCGAACTGCTCGATAGTCGGGGTGTCCTCCATCTCCGGCGGAAAGTCCGTGATGCCGTCAATGGCATCGCGCAACTGTTGCTTGATCTTTGCAATCTGCGCTTCGGAGAAATCCAGGTAGAGCTCCACCGTAGTAAACGAGGTGTGGTCCGAGATCACGCTCTGGAACTCATCGATCCCGTCTACCTCTTCGATGGCCTCTTCGATCGGAATGGTTAGTTTGGTCTCGATGTCTGCCGCCGAGGCTCCCGGCAACCGCGCGGTAATCCACAACGTAGGTGAGGCGACGCTCGGGATGTATTCGCGGGGAACGTCCTTGATGAAAAACCAGCCAAGCACCACAGCAGCCAATACGATGATGTTGACCAGCAGATGCCTCGTGACAAAGAAGCGGATCAGCCTATCCACGTTAGCCGGCCATCGCTACTGGACGATCACGCGAGCTCCGTCGCGCAAGGCGAACTGCCCCTCGACGACCACCAGTTCGTCGCTTTCGAGCCCTTCGAGAATCTCGACCAGGGTGCTGTTGCCGTTGCCAATTCGCACCGGTGCGAGGTGTGCTGTCTCGTCGATCACGGTAAACACGTGCAGCCTCCCGCTACGCCGAAACAACGCCGCGCGCGGTACGACTGGTTTGGGGTCCGTAGTCGGCAGCGCCAGCTGCACCGTGGCCACCATGCCCTCGCGCAACCCGATTGTTGCTTCACCGGCCAGCCAGATCTCCACCGGGTAGGTCCCACTCGACTCATCAGCGATCCGGCCAACGCTGTGCACCTCACCGCGCAGGGTCACGCCACCAAGCGCTTCGAAAATCATGCTGGCTGTGTGACCTGCGCGTACGCTTGCAGCTTCTGAAGCGGTGACCCCGGCCCGAACCCGGGCCCGGGAAAAGTCCGTGAGGGTGGCGACCGGTGTTCCCGGGTTCAAATAGTCGCCCTGCTGCACGTGCACGATCTCGGCGGTTCCGGCAAAGGGCGCGGTTACCCGGCTGTCCCGCACGGCGCGGCTCGCCGTTTTCAACGCGGCCCGCGCAGCGCCGAGTTCGGCGTGCGCACGGTCCACGGCATAATGCAGATCATCCAAAGCGTCTTTGCTGACCGCGTTTCGCTCAAAAAGGTTTTCGCCGCGCTCAAATCGTTGCTGAGCCTGTTGCAGATCGACGTTACGCGCCATTTCCTGCGCGCGGGCCCGCTCTGCAACCAGCCGCACGCGGTCGGAATCGAGCACCACCAGCACCTGACCAGCAACCACACTATCGCCGGGTTCTATCATGCGCTCGACAACGCGCCCATTGACCTCTGCGGCAACCGTAGCTTTACGAAACGCGGACACAATACCGGTGACCTTAGCTTCCCGGTGGATGGGGAGATCGACAACGCGTTTCACCGTAACCCGCACGGCGGTCTCTAACGCTACTGGTTGTGGCAACTCGTCGGACAGCACGTTGCCAGCAGAATCGGTGCAGCCCGCCGCTAGCATCGCGCACGCCAGTCCCATTGCAGAACAGATAATTCGCGCCATGGCTGAATTGTAGCCGATTGGTCCGGCCAATTTCGGGTCAGGGCGACGCGTTCGCCGCGCTGCCATGGCGCAGCAGCAGCCCGGGCGTATTGCCCGTGCATTCATTATCGCGAAAGGTCACTTCGCCGTTCACCATAATGTGTCGATAGCCTTCGGGTTTGCGGATCAGGCGCCACGCACCCGCCGGATAGTCCCAGGCTTTTTCCACTTCACCGACATTCAGCGCATCGAGGTCGTAGATTACCAGATCTGCTGGGGCGCCTTCTCGAATCCAGCCCCGATCCCTGATTCCGGCAGCAAGTGCCGGATAGGCGGACAGGCGCCAGTGGGCCTGCTCGAGATCCATGACGTCGTTGTCGCGAACCAGCAGCGACAGAAACTCGGTCGGATACCGGCCCAGGGTGATGAACTTGGTGTGGGCGCCGCCATCGGAAACTCCGGGCAGGGCAAACGGCGAATTCGCCATCTCCTTCATCGCGGCCATATCGAGCGGTCGCGGTGAGGTGACGAACAGCGCCTTCATGTCGTCTTCGAGCACTACATCGAGCAGTGCGTCGATGGGATGTTTGTTGAGCTTTGCAGCAACCTCTCCCACCGTCCAACCTTCAAACTCGCGCAACGCGTCGGCGTGTACCTCACCGATGATGAGATCAGCGAGGTTGAATACCACTCCCACCGCAGGTACAGCATCGAATTCTTCTTTGAGCGCCGCCCGCCGAACCGGATCGCGCATCTTTACCGCACGCTCGGCGGGCGTGCCCAGAGTAACGTCGCGCCACGCAGGACTGGTGTCGAACAGGTTCCAGTCTTCGAACGTGAATTGAAAATCATTCTCGGTGGTCAGGGCCTGGCCAAGGATCCGCAACCCCCGTGCATTGGCATCGTCCAGCCAGGCCATGGTGTCCTTGTAGAAAGGCATGGCGACGCCATGCTGGTCTGTGAATACCGTCAGCACATTCCACAAAACAGGCCGTCCGCTCTCCTGGGCCAGAGTCTCGGTAAGCTTCTGGGTAGCCCCGATACACTGGATGAATCCGCGCCCGAGGTCGCGCAGCACGTGGCAGAATGAGACTAGATCCTTCTCGGCCATGGTGTTGGTGATCATGGAGGTGCCGTCGTAATCGCGCTGTACGTCGTTTTCGCCGCCAAGCTGTGCCGACCAACCGCATCCGCCAGCCGCCATACCTTCGGCCATCAGCCGGCGCATCTCGGCCATTTCTGCCTTGCTAGCGGGCCGACTCTTGGCCGCTTCCACGCCCATCACATACATCATGAGGGGATTCAACGGCATGTAACTGAGCATGTTCACACCCTTAAGGCGTGCGCTCGATGCTGTCGAGAAACTGCGGATAGCTCTCCCAGTCCCAGGGCATGCCCTCGCGCATGGACTCCAGCGGCACGGCTTCGTTGCGTGCCATGGTCAGCATGGCACGGTCCTGATCCTGCTTTTTGACCGGCGCAAAGCCGAAACCGCAGTTGCCGATGACGACCGAGGTGACCCCGTGCCAGCCCGAAATGGAGCAGTAGGGGTCTCAGAAGACCTGGGAGTCGTAGTGAGTATGCAGGTCGACGAACCCGGGCGCGACAATGAGCCCTTCGGCATCTATGACGTTCGCGCCATCGCTAGCCGGAATGCTGCCGATAGCCTCCACCCGGCCGGCAACGATACCCAGGTCCCCACGAAATCGCGGGGTCCGCAGACCATCGATGATCGTTCCACCCTTGATCACCGTATCGAATGTCGCCATTGGGTCCTCTCCGGGAAGAATCGTCACGAAGTCTACCCAAAAGTCGAGTCTTTAACACGTTAAATGAATTTTAACGTGTTCAAATTCGGTACAGCTATAGTAGTATGCGCAGCATGGATCTGATGACCCGCCAGCGTCACGAGCGAAGGGCCGCCATTCTCGCGGCAGCCCGCGAACTGATCGCCGAACGCGGTTACGCCGACCTGACCGTGCGGGACCTGGCCGAGCGTTGCGGGGTCAGCGTACCGACCCTGTACAACCAGTTCGGTGACAAGGACGGAGTTCTCAGCGCGGCAATCGAAGAGCACTTCCTGGAGGTGCTCAACAGCACCCTGGTAGCTACCTCGAGTCCCGGGTACGAACGTCTGATCCTCATCATCGATCAGAGCGCAGAGCAGATCCTCACGCTTTCGGCCTATCATCAACGACTGCTGGAGGCATTTGCCGCAATCCGATCGACGGTTCCGGTGCAACAGCGCGTTGCCAACCAACTCGCAGGCGCAATGCAGGAAGAGTTGCACGTCATGGCAAGGCAGAACCAGCTGTCCGATTGGGCCGACGCCCCATCGATCGCCGGCCAGATGACGTCCGCCAGCATCGCCGTCGCCATTGTCTGGAGTGCCGGCATGGTGCCGGATAATCAGTTTGCAGCGTCAATGCAGTATGCAACGGGACTGGTGCTGCTGGGCGTCACCAGGGGCCGAGTGCGCAAAGTACTCGAAGAGCGTGTGAAAATGGCCCAACAGACCCTTACGCGGCAGTCTGCCACCCGGCACAGCCAGATCAATAGCTAACCAAAAACCTGAAAAAGGGGACAATCCATGGCACGTCCATATCCAAAACACCCGCACCTCGAAGGTGGCTTCGCTCCGATTCAAATGGAATGCGACGCACTCGATCTCGTCATCGAGGGCGAAGTACCGCGCGAACTGTACGGCACATTCTTCCGCAACGGACCGAACGCCCAGTTTGCTCCGCGCGGCGACTATCACCTGTTTGCCGGGGATGGAATGATCCATGGGTTCCACATCGAGAACGGCAAGATCTCGTATAAAAACCGATGGGTGAGAACCATAAAGTGGAACAAGGAGCATGAGGCCGGTGAGGCACTATTCTCGGCTTTCAATCCCATGGATGCAGACGAGAGTGTGCGGGGGATGGAGACCGACGGAATCGCCAATACCAATGTCATCTGGCACGGCGGCAAGCTGCTTGCACTGGAAGAGGGGCATGCACCATTCGAACTCGATCCGACCTCCCTGGAGTCAAAAGGCGCCTGGAAGTTCGACGGCAAGCTCGAAGGCCCCATGACGGCGCACCCGAAAATTGACCCCGAAACCGGGGAAATGTTGTTTTTCGGCTACAACGCCGACGGCATGATCTCCGAGCACATGTCTTTTCACGTAGTGGACAAGGATGGCAATCTGACCCGATCGGAGCGATTCAAGGCGCCCTACGCGTCCATGGTGCACGACTTCATGATCACTCGGGAGCACGTGATCTTTCCCATCATGCCGCTCACGGGGTCCATGCAGCGAGCCATGAGCGGTGCCCCGGTCTATGCCTGGGAGCCAGAGAAAGGCGTGCACATCGGGATTATGCCGCGCAATGGCACGGTTGAAGACATGCGCTGGTTCCAGGGTGATCCATCGTTCGTGTTCCACCCCTTGAATGCTCATACCACCGACAATATCGTCACCTGTGACGTGTGTGAGTTTGAAGAGGCGCCCCTGTTCCCGAGGCCCGATGGCACGCCCGGCGATCCCGACAAGGCGATCCCGCGCCTGACCCGGTGGACGTTCGATCTGGGTCAGAACAGCGACGACTACAAGACCCAACGCCTGGATGACCTGCCTTGTGAATTCCCGCGCCTAGACGAACGATTTACCGGGCTCAATAATCGCCACGGCTATTTTGCCTGCGATTCGAACCCGCAGTTCAGCGTCGGCGGCTTCAACGGCATCGGCCACCTCGATCACAGCACCGGCAACATGGACATCTACGACGTGGGCAAGGCGTGTGCCACCAACGAGCCCATCTTCGTTCCGCGCACGGCCGATGCTGAAGAAGGTGATGGATTCCTGCTCGCCAACATCTACGACGCCGAGCGCAAGGCTTCCCATCTGGTGATTCTTGACGCACAGAACGTGAGCGGGGGGCCGCTGGCCACGGCTTATCTCGACCATCGGGTGCCGTTCGGCTTCCACGGCAATTGGATGCCCGGCCAGGCCTAGGGGCGGTCACGACGAGAGTGGGCGAACGCAAAGCATTCGCCTGAGCTATTCGTGCCCTGCACGAATAGCTCCGCTCCTACTTTGGACTTGCGCTAAAGTTGCGGTCTGATGGTCAATCGCAACCTCGTCATTCTGCTCTTCACCCAGCTCATATTTGTGTCGGGTTCGGTCGTGCTAGTGACCCTTGGCGGCATCGTCGGCAACGACCTGGCGCCGTCCCGCTCGCTGGCAACATTGCCTTTGTCTGTGATGTTGATCGGCACTGCGTTGACGACCGTGCCTGCAAGCCTGCTCATGCAGCGCATCGGGCGTCGCCGCGGGTTTGCCATGGCGGCACTGATCGCCTGTTCGGGCGCCCTCATGGCGGCATATGCTCTGGAGGCGCGCAGCTTTGCCTGGTTCTGCGCCGCCGCGACCACGATCGGTATGACTATGGCGTTCAGCCAACAGTTTCGCTTTGCCGCAGCCGAGAGTGTGCCAATCGAGCGAGTGAGCTACGCGATTTCGTTCATCCTGCTTGGATCCATCGGTGGCGCATTCCTCGGGCCCGAAATTGCATCACGAAGCTCGAGTATCACTCCGGAGACGCCGTTTCGAGCCGCGATGTTCGCCAACGCAGCCCTGTATCTGATCGCCGGCGGCCTGCTGCTTTGCATGTCAAAAGCGGCCGTCGCTGCGGAGGACGCCATTGGTTTCCAGACATCGCCCAGGCCGATGCGAACCGTGGTGACCGAGCCGTTGTTCATCGTTGCCGTTCTCGCGGCGGTGGTGGGGTACGGCGTGATGACATTCATCATGACCGCCACGCCGCTGAGCATGCACGTGATGGACGGCCACAGCATCGAAGATACGGCGGGCGTAATCCGTGCCCATGTGGTGGCCATGTATCTTCCATCATTGGTATCCGCACCGCTGATCAGCCGTTTCGGTCCGCAGCGACTGATGGCCGCTGGGGTACTCGCCATGCTCGCTACGCTAGCCGTGGGCCTTGCGGGTCAGGCAGTGCTGCACTACTGGTGGGCGTTGGTGTTGCTTGGGTTCGGCTGGAATTTCCTGTTTGTGGGTGGTACCACGCTGCTGGTACAAACGTATCGTTCAAGCGAGAGGTTCAAGGCTCAAGCGGTCAACGAGTTCAGCGTGTTCGGCATATCGGCCGTGGGAAGCCTGATGGCCGGAACGATCATGGTGCAGCTGGGCTGGTCGGCCGTGCTCGTCGGCGCCCTACCGCTGCTCATCGTTATGTTGCTCGTTCTGATCTGGGCGCGCGGTACAACCGCTACATTGAGCCACAACATCCGCTAACCGGGTATCCCGGCTAGTCGGGCAACGCCACAGCTGCCTTGTTTTTTCTGTAACGCACCATCACCGAACCGGCTTCGAGCATAACGAAGAGACTCGTGATCAGCACGATGACATCCAGACCTACAAGCAGGTAGCTGCCGTCGAAAAAGAACTGAACCAGCGTGATGCATCCTGCAAGAAACGACATCGCGAGCACAAACAACATGGGAACCAAGGTGTAGTAGGCCGGCCGACCGAGCTTGATCAACATCACGCTGATAACGAGCAACGTCAGCCCCGCAAGAATCTGATTGGTCGTTCCAAACAACGGCCAGATGAGCATGCCACCGGTACCCGAGGTGCCGCCGGCGCCGAAAGCAAGCAGCAGGCAGCAACCCACGGCGACCACGGTTGCGATGATCCCGTTGTTGAGCGCCGGGATTCGATAGATCTCTCCCCACTCCTGGATGATGTAGCGCTGCAGCCTCACCCCGGTATCCATAGTGGTGCCGGCGAACAGCACGACCATGGTCGCTAGAAGCGTTTGCGACACATCAAACGGCAGGCCCCAGCCGGCGCTGATGAGATTGGCACCCCCCCGGATGAACACACCCGCACCGGCAGACCCGAACTCGCTGTACACCTCATGCCAGGCGTCGGTGGTCGCGGCAAGAGCTACGCCACTGACGGTCACGATGGTGATCAATGCCAGCGCACCCTCACCGACCGCACCGAGATAACCTACGAACCGAGCATCCGTTTCGCTGTTGAGCTGTTTCGAGCTGGTGCCTGAGGCAACGATCCCATGAAACCCCGAAACAGCCCCACACGCAATGGTGACAAAGAGCAGCGGAATGATGGAAGGCGTGCTCTCTCCCAGGTTTGGGTTGAACGCGGGTGCGGTTATGTCCGGCATGAACACGAATACAGCGCCATACAACAAGATCAGTCCCACGAAGAGCTGCATGCCGTTGATGAAATCACGCGGCTGCAGCAACACCCATACCGGCAGCATGGAAGCGATGCCAGCGTAAACAAACAAAATGATGATCCAGTTCGCTTTCGACGTAAGCCCGAACATGGCTGGCAGCTCAAGCGGTATCACGCTGCCCGCATAGACAGCAACGTACAGCACCGTGACCCCACCTATGCACAGCACGATCAGGTTGAATCTACGGTGCACGAGCTGGCCGATGATGAGCGCCACCACAATTGCCGACCATGCCGGAAGCACCGCACCCGGGGAACTTACAAACGCATTGGCGATCACCACCCCGAACACGGAGTTCACCATCAACAACACCAGAAAGATCACCACCATGAACAGGCTTCGCGTGCGCTTGCCAATCACCGTCTCCGACAGCGCACCGATGGATCTCCCTTTGTGCCGATTGCTGGCCCACAACGCACCGCAATCATGCACGCCAGCAAAGAATATGGTCCCGAATACGACCCAGAGCGCCGCGGGTACCCAGCCCCAGTACACGGCTATGGCAGGACCGACAATTGGAGCGGCGCCTGCCACGGAGGTAAAGTGGTGACCCCACAACACGTAGCGATTGGTCGGAACAAAATCGACCCCGTCATTGAATTCATGGGCTGGCGTGACGAAGTTGGGATCGAGCTTGAATATCTTGGCCGCGATGAACTTCGAGTAGACGAACCAGCCAAAAGCCATTCCGATGATGCCCAGGACGACGATCATCACTGACTGCATATAGCCCCCCGGAAGCCGTTTTTTTCTGGCGCCGCCGGGATGCTAACATGACCGCGCCATCATCGTCGGCTTTGCGTATTTTTTTCAGCCCGCAGACGAACCGTAAAGGAGCATGGTCGCTTATGTCCCGGTACAGCGATTTCTTTCTGCAATGAACGCCGCGTGCGAAAGGTTTTACTGCGGCGATTCGCCGTAGACCAGCCCAAATCCCTCGGATTTGAATGCGAGCAAGGTTAACAACGTTTCCGACGCAAATCGTCGCACGCTCGGATCGAGCGACAGAAACCAATTCTCCTGGGTGCGGTAGATTGTTGTGGTGTAAAAGGGAAACACAGCCGCCCGGGTCTGGCTTTTGGACGTATTCGCTCCCGCGCGATGCCAGACGCGGCTTTCGATGGCGAAGACGCTGCCTGCGGGTGCTTCCACCGAGACCATCGGTACCTCGACATCCATTTGCGTGGGGCTGCGATTCCATCGATGACTCCCAACAACCACCTGCGTCGCGCCGTTTTCGCGGGTAAAATCGTCTATGCACCACGCGACGTTGATACCCTGCGGTTGGGCCGGCCAAGGCTCGGGCACAAAAATCTGATCGGCGTGCAATACCCCGCGCGACCCCCCGGGCTCCGTGATGTTTCCCGATATATTGCTGAGCAATGCGGGCCATCCCAGGGTTCCCCGCACTAATCGCATGGCCACGGGATGTTCCGCTAAGTCGGCAAACACCGGATCACGGTTGAGCAGATTCCACACGCGCTGATTCTTGTCGTTCAAATCGAGGCCGAATTCCTTGCGCTCACGGCCCCGTTGCCGATCCTCAGACGCCGCACGATAAATGGCGTCGCGGACGTGGGCAAGAGTGGTTTCGCCCAGCACGTCAGCAATCAAGCAGATGCCGAATTGTTTCAGATCCGCCAACGCCTGATCGATGTCACGCGTGGCCGATGGCAACACCTGGGGCATCGGAAAGTCGAACGAAGGTGGGGTCCTGCTAGCGCACATGGCGACGTTCATCCACCGTAGCGAAGCTTGAGGTCTCGCTTTAGAATTTTTCCCGTCGCTGTACGGGGCAACGGATCAGCCGTGAAGAATACTTTCGAGGGCACGTTGTAGCGTGCAATACGTTCAGCGACGTGGTTTTGTATATCTACTTCGCTCACCTGCGCGCCGGGCTTGAGTTCCACCACCGCGGCAACTTCCTCACCCAGGGAACGGTGTGGCAAACCAATCAACGCCACATCTACGACGTCCGGGTGCTCGTGCAGCACGCCTTCGACCTCGGCACAGTAAACGTTCTCTCCTGCGCGAATGATCACGTCTTTCTTCCGGTCCACGATGTAATAAAACCCTTCCTCGTCGACGTACCCCAGATCGCCAGTCTTGAACCAACCGTCGCTAAACGCGGCTTCCGTTTCCTCTGGGTTGTTCCAATAGCCCTCAAAAATATTGGGACCACGCACCCAGAGTTCACCAATCACGCCCGTGCCGCAGTCCTGGGAATCATCATCGACGATGCGTACGTCGAGCGTGGCGACCGGTCGTCCCACACTACCGGGTCGCGCAAAATAATCCGCGCCGCCATTGACGATGATGGCGGATGTCGTTTCTGTTGCGCCATAGCCGTTTCCGGGCGCGACTCGCGTCTGGAACCGTTCACCGATCTGATTGATGAGATCGGCGGGAACCGGCGCACCGCCCGAACCAATACTGACCACGGAGGCAAGCACCTCGGCACGCGCGTTTGGGCTTTCCAAGAGCTCACGAACGAGTGTCGGTACTGCACTCCACCCCATTACGCCCTCGCGCTGGATCAGTTCCAGAGCCCGGTCGACATCCCACTTGTACATCAGCACCAGCTTGCCGCCGCTTACCGCGGTGATGTAAAGCCCGCTCAACCCTCCGATGTGGAAAAACGGAAATGTCTGCAGTGCAATCGGCGTGGGGGGCGGGGCAGCGTCGGCAGCCGCGGCGGGTAGCTGTGCTTGCGCCAATGCCGCGTTCAAGGACATGTTGTGAATATTCGTGACGTGATTGCGATGGGTATGCAGTGCACCCTTCGGGAACCCCGTAGTACCAGAGGTGTACATGATCGATGCAATGTCGCTGGGTCGCACATCGACGTCGGGCAGTTCGGTGACGCCCCCCTGGGAACGCAGTGCATCTTCCCAAAGTGCGACTTCGCGGGTTCCCACGTCGTCGCGAGCGACGAGTATTTTCAATCCGGGAAGTTCCTGCAGAACGGGTTCTAGGCGCGCGTAGCGTTCATCGTCGACGACTGCGAGGCGGCAGCCTGAATCGGAAATGCCGTACACGAGTTCCTTACCAATCCACCAGGCATTCAAGGTGACCGCTACCGCACCAATGGCCTGGCAGGCAAAAAACGTGATCGACCATTCCGGGTAGTTGCGCATGCAAATACCCACCCGATCACCCTTTTGAATCCCTTGATCGAGCAACCAGCAGGCCAACTGCGCGACGCGGAGATAGTGTTCTGCGTAGGTTAGGCGTTCCTCTTCGTAGATTAAGAACTCGCGCTCGCCGAACGCGCGACTCGCCAACAGGACCTCGCGCATAGTTTTGTAACCCGTGGCATAGACCCGAAGCGGCGAGCGATCCTCTCGAATCTCCGGGACGAGTTCAAAATCGCCTCCCGGGCCGATCAGTTGCTGCAGTGCTTGCGCTCTGGTCAACATCGACGGTCACCGCTCGATTGCGATTTCAGACCGATACGGTCTCCCGCGTAGCGAACGTTGGCTTGTGCACCTAGCCCCAACCAGCCGTGCATCTCCGGGTCGAGCTGGCTCTGGGTTTCCGCGGACAGCAACACGTTCCAGTTCACCTGCGGACGCAGAAAGTCCACCGAGTAGTACCCGAACAGCAACGCCCGCTGTTTGTCCTTCGTCACGTTGGCGCCCGAGGTATGCCACATGCGTCCGTCCATAACAATAAACGACCCCGCACGCGCCTCGAACGAGCGGGTGTGGCTCATCGGCTGTTCGGGCAAATCGGCGAGCCTCCTAAACAGATGACTGCCCGGAATGTAGCGGGTCGCGCCGTTCTCTTCGTACACGTCATCAAGGCACCAGATGATGTTGACAGACCAAGGCGTCAGCCAAGGTTCCGGAACAACAAAACCCTGGTCGGAATGCAGTGCCATGGACTGACTGCCAGGATGCGCGATGTTGGCGGTAAAATTCGAGATCAAGAAGTATTCGCCGATCACCTGTCGCACGCACGCGAGCGCCTCAGGGTGGCGTATCAGATCACGAAACACCGCATCGAGTTCGAGAAGGTCGAATATCCGGACGTTGGATTCGTTAGGGTCCAGATCCGGCATGAATGTAACCGCCCCACGGCGTTCATATTCCACGCGGGCAACGAGCAAACGCTCCCGAACGAACGCCGTGTGCGCAGGATCCAGCACGTCTGGCACCACGCAATACCCTTCTTCCAACAGCTCGCGCCGTTTGTGTTGCGGCGATGCCGCGCTAACCACCGTTAACGACCCTCCCGGTGAACCGATCCCCCAAAAACGAGATGTGGAACCTACCCAGGGTATGCCAGGACAAAACCCGTTTCAATCGTAACGCTCGCGTCGAGCGACGTAGCACGCTTGCCCGGAAGACGGCGCAAGAAGAGCAGATGTACTGTGAGTTGTCACTAGACAACCGGTCAAGTATGCAAAGGAGGCAGGCGCGATGTCAGGAGCGACGGTTTGGCTTCTAAACGGGTCCTGGCTTGACCATCAACTTTCATTCGGGGTCTCTTGCGGGTGGCGATGGAACCAAGGTGCTTCCTCTTCGAGCTGTCTTGCGACCTGAAGGAGCATCAGTTCGGCCCCGAAGCGGCCGACGAACTGTACGCCCACAGGCAGTCCGTCATCGCTCCAATGCAGGGGCACTGAGATGGCCGGCTGGCCGGTCGCGTTCTGCAGGTTCGTGAATCCCCAGAACCTCGAGAAACGTTCGCGAAAGGTTTCCGGGTCGTAGCCACCGGTGTCGAGCCAACCGATTTCCACCGGGGGTGACAAGAGGGTGGGAGTCAGCATCAGGTCGTAGGTGGTGTGGAATTTCGCGACGGCTCTGCCGGTTTGATGAATCACCTGAACGGCCTTGGCGTAGTCCTCGGCGCTCAGGTTGCGGCCCATCTCGATCAACACTTTGGTATGTGGTTCCACATCGTCGTCCCGCAACGGTCTATCCAGCACTTCGAGACGATTCCCCACGTTCAGAGCGATGTTGCCCGCCACAAGGATGGAGGTGGCCAACCCGAACCGTTCTCGATCGAATTGCGGGCTGGCTTCTTCTACCTGGTGGCCGAGGTGTTCGCAGAGTTCAGCGGCTCGTCGAGCTGCGGTAATACATTCCGGATCGGTCTCCTGCCCGGTGAGCGCGTTCAGGTCTAGGGCAATTTTCAACCGCGGCGGTGAGGCGAGGTGTTGTTCCAGATACGAGCCCTCGAAGGGCGGCGCGAAGTACGGATCGCCAAGTTCAGGTCCATGGGTTGCGTCGAGAAACGCGGCGCTGTCTCTCACGGTACGGGAGACCACGTGACCGCTCGACATGCCGCTCCAGCCCTCACCAACGTCGGGGCCAGCGGGATTGCGGGCCCGAGTGGGCTTTAATCCCACCAGCCCGCAGCAGGAAGCGGGTATGCGGATCGAGCCGCCGCCATCCGTGGCATGAGCGACTGGTAACCAACCGTCGGCTACTGCGGCACCTGCACCACCGGAAGAACCGCCGGGTGTGTGATTGGTATCCCAGGGATTTCTGGTTGGCCCGAACAAAACTGGTTCGGTGGAGACGTTGAGGCCGAATTCCGGTGTGTTGGTCTTGCCGAAGATCACCAGCCCGGCGCTTCTATGACGGCTGACTATCGTAGAATCGTGATCGGGAACGTTTTCGGCATAGAGCCGGCTGCCGTAAGTGCAGGGTACTGCCTTTATATAGACCAGATCTTTGACCAGGAAAGGCACACCAGCTAGCGGTTTGTCTGGCAGTGTAGCGTTGGCAGTTGCGCGAGCAGCTTCTTCGAAAAAACCGGTCACCGCGTTGAGGGTGCTGTTGCGTTCCATCGCCCTAGCCAGGGCGGTGTCCAGAACCTCCTCCGCGCTTACGTCACCATCCTTGATCAGCTGTGCCAGTGCCAGGGCATCGTATTGCTCATAGTCATCGATCATGCTGCGTCTCCCCACTTTTCTTCCAGACGATCGGCCAGCTCGCCGTGGTCTGACGGGTAGTATGAACAACCGCCCGATTTTGCGCATCCTCCAACCATGAGTCGATGTTCGTTGGCTATCACTGGAACGCTACGATGGCCTCTCTCCGACGCTGATGGACATCAAAGACGAGACCACGCCCATGCCAACAGTCATCCCAACGTGCACCTTTTTGCTACCTGAATAGGCGAGAATCAGCAGGAAGGCGATGCCGCCAGCGCCCAAAATCCGCGACGGATTTTCAGCCCGTAGAGGAACCTTAGATCGTCAGGCATCGCCTTCGGGTCGACTAAGCGGATAGCTGCCGATCGTGGCACGCAGCGGTTGCACGAGCATGCGGTCGAGCCAGAGTTCGCGTGGGGCGCGAAACTGCTCAATCCCAATTGTCATGCCGTCATGGCCATCTCTTGGTTGGGCGCGATAAGTTCCGAGCAATCGGTCCCACCACGGCAGATTGAAGCCAAAATTGCTATTGGTCTCGCGGACAATCACCGAATGATGGACCCGATGCATGTCCGGCGTTACCACGATCAATCGCAACATTCGGTCGACTCCCGGCGCAATCCGCACGTTGCCGTGGCTGAACATCGAAGTGGCGTTGAGTAGCACCTCGAAGATCACAACGGCGACCGTCGGTGGGCCCAGGGCTGCCACCACGGCCAGTTTGACACCCAGGGAAAGGAGGATTTCCAGGGGGTGAAAACGCGCGCCGGTGGTGACATCGATATCGAGATCGGCGTGATGCATACGGTGCAACCGCCACAGCAGCGGTATGGCGTGGAACATGACGTGCTGTAAGTAGATGGCAAAGTCGAGGACCAACATCGAAACAACAACGCCCAGCCAACCAGGCAGGAGCAGCTGGTTCAACAGCCCCCACCCTTGCTCGCGGGCCATGACGGCCAGACCCACCGCGGCAGTGGGTAACACAATGCGCACGAGAACCGTGTTGAGCGCCACAACGCCGAGATTGCTTGGCCAACGCACCCACCGCGAGACCGCTCGGCGCCGGCGCGGCATCGCGACCTCCCACAACGCCATGATCGCGAAGATCCCGGCAAAACAACCGAGGCGGATGGCTGATTCGTTTGCCGTGATTATTTCACCCACGATTCAAACCTCTGGGGCCCGGGGAGGATGCCCTGACTTGACAATCCACGGTTCTACCAACATCATTCTATCAATTAATAGAATATTTTATTGAATACAAACGTGTCAACCGATAATCCGAAACATGCGCTGATGTCGCATTTTGCGGCAGTGGCCAAAGCGCTCGGCCATGCTCACCGCCTGGAACTTCTGGAGTTCGTGGCGCAAGGCGAGCGAAGCGTCGATTCACTCGCGCAGCGAGCCGGCTTGAGCATCGGCAACGCCTCTCAACATCTGCACAATTTGCGTCGCGCGGGGCTGATCACATCTCGACGAGAAGGAAAACGCGTACTCTACCGGCTCGCTGACGAGGCTGTTGTCGGCCTGCTCGTGACGTTGCGGCAGATCGCCGAACGCAACGTGGCCGAGGTACAACAGATAGTGCATGGCTATTTCCATCGCCGTGACGCCCTGGAGCCTGTGTCTCGGGAGCAGCTCGTCGCGCGTATGCAGGAAGGTTTGGTCACCCTGCTCGATGTTCGTCCGCAGGACGAATTCGTTGCCGGCCATCTGTTAAACGCAATCAACATCCCCTTGCACGAGCTGGAAAATCACCTGGCCGAGCTTCCGCGTGATCAAGAAATCATTGCGTACTGCCGCGGCGCTTACTGCGTATTGTCTTTCGAAGCAGTATCAACGCTCAGGAATCGCGGCTTCAAGGTCCGTCGCCTGCAGGATGGCTATCCCGAATGGAAAGCGGCCGGCCTGCCCGTTGAAACGACGCCGACCACGCCTGCGGACTACTCTAGGTAGCGTCGTCCATTTTCGGTGGCGAAGAATGCATCCAGAGACACACTCTCCTGGCGTAAAAATCCACGGCCGGGCAAAGAGCCATTGTTCACCAGCTCGATGATCGCGCAGACAGACGACGACGTGGTCCAGGCGATTGCGCGCCAGTTACGAGTGCCAATCTTCTTGGGGTAGTACGAGCGCACAAACTCATTGCGGCTCAAACGACCATCCTGCAACCCTTCGGCAGACACGTGAACGTGAACCACGTCTTCGTCCACGGGTGGTTTAGCATTCTTGAGTATCTTGCCGGCCAGCTCGCGATCTTCACGCATCAGCAGCTCGTGGAAAAAGAAGTTCATCAGCCGGGCGTGACCCGGGTAGCGCATCGTCTTGTAGTCGAGATTCTCTATTCGGTCGCGATAGGTTTCGCACATGGTGCCCAGGCCACCGGAGGTGGTGAACGCTTCCAGACGCACACCGTTGACATGAACCGTTTCCACCCATTCCATGGGCGAGATCCATTTGTGCTGGCCGTCCTCGATCACCTCACAATCGTTCAAGTATTCGTTTACGACGCCTTCGGGCGACCAGTTGAATGAATACGCGAGCAAGCCTGTTGGATGCTGGGGTAGCGCGCCCACGCGCAGCTTGATCGAGCGAATCTTCTCGAAACGATCCGCAAGATTTGCGCCGACAATGCCCACGAAACCAGGCGCCAGGCCACACTGCGGGGCCATCAGCTTCTCGCTCGTTTTGCTTAGATCGAGAATCAGCTCTTTGGTTGCTACGTCCTCCGTAAGGTCGAAATAATAAAGCCCGAGCTCACACGCGAGCCGCGCAACATCCATATTGAGTTGGTACGGCAGACAAGACAGCACCGCGTCTTGACTGCTCAACACGGCAACCAGTTCATCGCGCGCCGTGGCAGAGGCTTGCGTGCATGCAAAGGCGAGCTTGCGGTCGGGGAACTGCGTGTCGACACCGGTCACGTTGAATCCGGTAGCGTGCAACAGGGTTGCCGCAAGCTCACCCACTGCGCCCAGACCGAGTACCGCGATGTTGTTGATTCTGGGCTTGTTCACGCTCGATTACACCTCGAAGTTGATGCCCTGGGCCAAAGGCGACTCGGAAGAGTAGTTTACCGTCACCGTCTGCCTGCGAATGTAAGCCTTCCATGCATCGAACCCGGATATGTTGACGTTGGCGATACCGCAACACTCGTGTAAGCCCACACGTCAACGGCAGCAATCAACCCGGCTGCCACGAGGACCATCACGCGGTCCTTGAGCGAGACGTTGATGATTCGTTCGATCACGGCAGGTCCTCACATAGTCCTTCACTTCGTCTGCGACGACGAGGACTTTCAACTGTGATTCCAACTCAACTCTTGCGATTCTGGAGAGTCCTGCCAGTATCGTATCGTCACCGCAAGCCGCCTAGAGAATAGGCCTAGGCGTCTGTCAGAAAGATGACACAAGCATTACATAACTGTAATCACTACGTCACGCTAGAGACAGGGGCGGTGCGTATACTCCTGTCGCGACACGATAAATCACCGCCGTAATTGGAGGATGAACAAGGATGCCGCGATGCTCGCAATTTTCCCCTGGCCTGCTCGACCCATCGCGACGCAGATTTATTCATGGATTGGCTGGTGGTGGCGTTCTGCTCGGCCTCTCACCCAACACGGTCTGGGCGCGAGAGGGCAGCGGTGCCCTGACTGCACCTGTCCCGGTCCTGTGGGGTACCGAATTCGATTTGACGATCGGCGAAACGGCCGTCAACTTCACCGGCGCGCCACGCATGGCGACAACGATCAATGGTTCCATACCGGCCCCCATCCTGCGTTGGCGGGAAGGCGATACCGTCACGCTGCGGGTGACCAACCGCCTGCGCACGTCCACCTCCATCCATTGGCACGGCATTCTGGTGCCCTTTCAGATGGACGGTGTGCCAGGCCTCAGCTTTAGGGGCATCGACCCGGATACGACCTTCGTCTACCGTTTCAAAGTCAAACAGTCGGGCACCTACTGGTATCACTCTCATACCGGATTTCAGGAACAGACCGGCATGTACGGCGCCATCATCATCGACCCCGCGGCAGGAGATCCGCACCGGGCCGACCGAGATTACGTGGTGCAGCTATCGGACTGGACGGATGAAGATCCGATGCGGGTATTCGCCAAGCTCAGGAAGCATAGCGACTATTACATCTTCAACCAGCTAACCGTCGGTGATTTCACGAGAGACGTATCGGACACCGGCCTACGTGGCGCCATGCGTAAGCGACAGATGTGGAACCGAATGCGCATGAACCCCACCGATCTGGCCGACATATCCGGCTACACGTATACCTATCTGATGAACGGGTCCACTCCTGCAGGTAACTGGACGGGATTGTTCCGCCAGGGTGAGAGGGTGCGGCTGCGCTTCATCAACGCAGGTGCGCAGTCGTTTTTTGACGTGCGCATACCCGGACTGAAGATGACCGTCTTCCATGTCGACGGTCAGGATGTTGATCCGGTCACTGTCGACGAGTTTCGGATCGGCGCGGCTGAAACCTACGATGTGATCGTCACGCCTCGCGATGATCGAGCCTACACGATCTTTGCCCAATCGATGGATCGCACCGGGTACGCCAGAGGCACGCTGGCGCCACGTGCAGGGATGACAGCAGATGTTCCCGCAATGGACGATCCACAATGGCTGGCCATGGCTGACATGATGGGCAACATGACACGCGGCGAGGCAACCGGTACCCAGATAATGAGGGGTATGAATCACAGTGCGCATAAAATGCAGAGCGGGATGGCCGCGGCTGCCGGCGTTGTACGCGTGCGCCATGCCAGGACGGAATACGGCCCCAGCGTCGACATGCGCGTAGATTCCCCACGCACCAATCTGGACGATCCAGGTATCGGCTTGCGCAACAATGGCCGGCGGGTACTGACTTATGCAGATCTGCACACAATCGGGGGACCGATCGATGCTCGCGGCGCAGAGCGTGAGATTGAACTGCATCTTACCGGCAACATGGAGCGCTATAGCTGGTCGCTCGACGGCCTCGAGTTTGGCAAGTCCACGCCCGTGCATTTTCGCCATGGCGAGCGGTTGCGAGTCGTTCTCGTCAACGACACTATGATGACGCACCCGATGCATCTGCATGGTTTATGGAGCGAACTTGAAAGCCATGATGGGGAGTTCATGGCGCGTAGACACACCATTAGTGTGCAACCGGCACAACGTGTGAGTTTCCTTGTCAAAGTAGATGCGCTTGGCCGTTGGGCCTGGCATTGCCACCTGCTCTATCACATGGATTCAGGCATGTTCCGTCAGGTAGTGGTGGCGTGATCCGGAATTTCACAAGGTGGTCGACACAGAATGTCTCGCGCAGCCGACACGCACTGATCGCCTTACTCTTGAGTTCGCTTGGTGCTGTCCCGGTTTGGGCCCAAATCACAACATCGGATGACCCGCATGCCGGTCACAACATGCCTGCCGCTGAGGCATCGGCGGAACATAATCACGAGATCGCTGAAGATAGTTCGACAAACCACGAAGCGATGGACCACGAGTCGATTGCTATGGCATCCATGGACGGGGAGTCCATGAGCATGGGCTCGATGCAGGGGGGGGCCGCTCCAGCCGATGCGCGCGATCCGCATGCCTACGCCGGTGGCCAGGACTTCGGACCCTACCGGCTGCATTTGGGGGATACGCAGAGTTTCACTTCCTTGCTGTTGGAGAATTTCGAGGTTGCGCACAGCAACGGGAATACTACCGGCGCCTACGACCTGCAAAGCTCGTATGGCCGCACCTACGACCGTGCGGTGCTGAAAGCCGAAGGCGATATCGACGGTGGCCGCATCGAGGACGCCCGCAGTGAATTGCTGTGGGGACACGCCGTCACAGCCTACTGGGATACGCAACTTGGCTTACGCTACGACAGTGGTGACGGGCCTGACCGGCGCTGGCTGGCATTCGGTGTTCAGGGGTTAGCCCCCTATTGGTTCGAGGTCGAAGCCGCCGGCTACCTGGGTGAGAACGGACGCACCGCATTGCGTCTGGATGTATCTTATGAACTACTGTTTACCCAGAAGCTGATTTTGCAGCCGCGCCTTGAAGCCGATATATACGGCAAAAACGACACGGCGAACGGCTTGGGCAGCGGACTGGCTGAGGTGGGCGCACAGTTACGCCTGCGATACGAACTGCGTCGAGAGTTCGCGCCCTACATTGGGGTCGAATGGGTACGAAAATTCGGTAAAACGAAAGACCTCTCACGGGCTGCTGGTGAGGATGCAAGCGATGTGCGCGTTATCGCGGGGTTGCGGTATTGGTTTTGAACGGTGACGATTGGCGCCCTCGCAGCGCAAGCCCTGGCTGACCTTTCACCTTCATGACAAACGCCAAACTATTGCGCCTGGCCACGTACGCATCGGTTGCGACCGCCATCGTGCTCGTCGTCGCCAAGCTGGTTGCATGGTTCGCAACAGGTTCGGTGAGCATCATGGCATCGCTGGTCGATTCGTTGATGGACGCCGGGGCATCGTTGGTAAATCTGTTTGCGGTACGGTACTCGCTCCAGCCAGCAGACGAGGAGCACCGCTTCGGGCACGGCAAAGCCGAAGCCCTTGCTGGTCTCGGCCAGGCGACATTCATTGCTGGATCCGCCGTCTTTCTAATGCTGCACGCCATCAATCGACTCGCGGACCCGCGGACGCTGGAAAACATCGGCACTGGTCTCGCGTTGATGACCTTCGCGATTTTCGCAACGCTCGCGTTGCTGGGCGTGCAGCGCCATGTTATCCGCCGGACCGGTTCAATAGCCATACGTGCCGACGCCTTCCACTACGCAACCGACCTAGCCACCAACGGCGCCACCGTGCTCGCTCTCTTTCTAGCTGCCCAGGGATTTCCAGGCCTGGACCCGATCTTCGGCATTGGTATCGCCGCCTACATCCTCTACATGGCAAGCCGCATCGGGTTGGATTCGGTACGACACTTGATGGATCAGGAGTTGCCTCAGGAAGAACTCACCGTGATCAAAGACGTTGTCACATCAACCCCCGGAGTTCTAGGTCTGCACGGCTTGCGGACCTGGCAGTCCGGACAACGCAAGGTCATTCAACTGCATCTGGAACTCGACCCGGAGATAGCGTTGCGCGAGGCGCATCGGATTTCGGTGGATGTGGAACAGCGTTTGCTGCGCCGGGAGCCCCGGGCGGACATCACCATCCACGAAGATCCGGCCGGCCTCGACGTTGACGACGCCCACAATCCGGGCGACAGCTACCGCTGACTAGGCGATCTTGTCGAAAGACAGCTTCAGGCCAGTCATTCCATGTAACAAGGCGTTTGCGGAGAACTCGGGTTCGGCCGCGCCGGGAGTGAGGCGGAAGTTCTGCATGCGTTGAAAGATGACCTTAAATCCCCCATTCATCTCACGTCGGGACAAGGCGGCGCCCAGGCAGTGATGCACACCTTTACCGAACGCCACATGATCCTTGAGGTTCGGTCGCATGATGTCGAATTTGAGCGCATCTGCGAACTTCTCATCGTCCTGATTGGCGGCCGCAAAGCGAGCAAAACACATTGAGTTCTCCGGAATCATTACGCCGTTAAGCTCGACATCGCGGGTTGTGCGCCTGAACATGTTGGCCGACGGGCTAGTATAGCGAAGCACTTCTTCGACCAGCCGGCGAATCATCTCCTCGGACGGATCGTTTTTCACCAGCTCGTACTGATCGCGATTCTGGATCAGCAGCCATATACCCTCTGTTAAAGCGGCGGACGTCGTTTCGTTTCCCGCCACCAGAATCTGCGACAGCATGGACAGACATTCGGCGTTATCGAGCGGCTTTCCCCCGTCGATACTGGCATTGACGAGCTTGGACAAAATATCGTCCTGCGGCTGTTTGCGACGTTCCTCCATCTTCTCCACAAAGTAGTTCTGAAACTCCAGCACGTCGCGGGCGGCTTGCAGCGCCCCTTCTCTATCAAGCTGCTGGCTGAGGTTGCCGATGAACGCATTGGTCCATTTGCGCAAGAGCGGCAGGTCGGACATTGGCGCGCCGATCTGCGAGGCAATAACCGTCAAGGGCAGTGGCACCCCGAAAGCCGAGAGGAATGCACATTGTCCATCGTCGATGAACCTGTCCACCAGATCGTTTGACGTCTTTTCGATAAACGGCTCCAGCGCGCGCAGATTCTTCGGTGCGAACGCACCGTCGACGAACTTCCGATAGCGACGCTGCAACGGCGGGTCCTGAGTGAGCATGGTATTCACGTTGGGGTAGCCGTCCTTCATGATCTCGGCCATTTCCGAATCTGCGGAGATCTGTGGTCCGCCGGGACCCCCAGCGAACACGACGCTCGAGAATGTCTCGTAATCCATGGACATCGCGACCACGTCCTCATAGCGGGAGATGAAAAACATGCCGCTGAGCGGATCTTGGAACACCGGCGCTTCAGCATGCAGGCGCCGATTCATTGCCGCCGGACGCTTGAGATTCTCCGGGTGCATGGGGTTGATCTCGTTGATCGGACAGGTAGATGGGTCAAACTCAACTTCGGACATCCGCCTCCTCCTTGCTTGTTATGTGTGCTGATCTGCGCATTCCAATCAAATAGCGCGTGCCAGCTCCGCGCCTGCATGAATGGCGGTCATGATGCTGTTCCGGCCTCGTACATCACCGATCAAATGCGGCGAGTAGCCATCGCCCGCCAGGGCTTCAGCAAGCGCCCGGTTCGGCTCGTTGAACGTCACGAGCACCACGGTGCGGGCCGGTAGTCGGCGGCTGCGTTGCGTAAAGAGCACGCCAATCTCGACCTCCTGCGGGTTAATTGCCCGCAGGTAGTGCCCGCCGATGAAATCGAAATCCCCGGACAAGAGCCGCTCGCGGGCAGCACCTGCCGTCACCGGGGGATACGGCAGGGTATCACCGATACTGTTCAACCTCGACACCATGGTGACTGGCACGCCCGCCTGCAACAGCACGTCTGCCACCGAAATTCCCTCGAACGAACCGGTGTCGTCGTACACGATTGCGGGACCTTCGATGTTGATAATGTCGCCAAACCCGAGGAGGTCCCACGAGGAGTACACATGCGGCAGATCAGAGCCCGCAACGGGTGTCGCAGGTGTGGAGACCTGGAAGCCGTCGCTGCGCGGGGTGGTCCCAGTAGCGATGACTACCTCATCGGGCGCCCGCTCGGCTACTAGCTCCGGGTCAACCAGGGAATTCAGGTGTACGTCGACCCCGAGCGCGTCGATCTCGTCGGCCAGCCAGCTCGTAATCGCCCCAAGGTCCGCCCGATGAGGGGCAGTTGCGGCCATGGTCACCTGACCTCCGAGTACCTTCATCGCCTCATGCAGCTCCACGCTATGGCCACGCATCGCAGCAGTTCGGGCGAATTCCAGTCCAGCCGGGCCACCACCGACCACCAGGATTTTCTTTGGCTGCTCGGCTTTGTCTTCGGGGTCATGGCTGACACGTTCTTCCTTGGCGGCAGCAACATTGACCACGCAGCTCAAGCGGCCAGTGGTCATCAGTTGACCCACGCAACCCATGTTGGAGCCGATGCAAGGACGGATTTTGTGCTCTTCACGGCGCCGCGCCTTGTTCACAAGCTCGGGATCGGCAATCAGCGCCCGCACCATCGACACCATGTCCGCCCCGCCCGATTCGACGATGTGGCTGGCATGATCGAGGGTCATGATTCGACCGACCACGATCGTCGGTTTCGATACGACGCGCGTGATGACCTCGTTGGCCTGCATCTCCACCCCCAGCGGGTCGTCGGCAGGTGCAATCAGTTTGTGAAAACGCCAGTAAGCACCCATGTGCAGCGAGACGTAGTCCGCGAGCGGCTCGATCCGCTTAGCGATCTCGGCATTCTGCTCCGGTGTCAGCCCCCCGGGCACGTAGTCCACGTTGGGAAGCCGCACGCCCACGGCAAAGGCGCCTTCACCGACCTCGGCGCGGATGGCCTCCATGACCTCAACGAGAAACCGCATGCGATTCTCCAGCGAGCCACCGTACTCGTCGGTGCGCTGATTGAGGGCGGGTGACAGGAATTCGTGAATGAGGTAGCCGCTGGACGCGTGCACGTCCACGCCGTCGAGTCCTGCGTCGCGACAGCGGCGCGCGCCCGCCGCAAAGCTGGCCACCATGTCATCGATCATGGTCTTGGTCATCGCGATCGGAATTACCCCAGCCATGGGGTTGGGGATGGCGCTGGCAGACCACGCTTCATGCGTGCCCCCGGCAGCTCCGACGTGATAGACCTGCAGGAACAGCTTCATGCCGTGAGGAGCCATGCGGCCGCTGATCTCTTCCAAAAAAGGCATGCAGCTGTCGGAATACAACGGAATCCCGCCGGGCGTGCTGGGATGAACGCCCGTCGCCTGGATGGTGGACATTCCAACCCCACCGCGGGCACGGGCTTCGTGGTAAGAAATCAGCGCCTCGCCCAGCAAGCCCGTACCATGGGGTGAGCGAACGATGCGATTGGGTATCGTTACGCCTCCAACCTTGATGGGCTCGAAAAGATTATCGTAGAGCGCCATGATCGACCTCCCCGCCTGCACATTGGATCCACAGTATCCTACGAATGGATCGTTCTGCAAAATCGTGATCAACCCAACGGCGTTTATCGATCTGTAGCACGAGTACGCTCACGCAAATGTGTGATGGAGAAGCTAGCGCAATGGATTTTCGTCGGCTGCCTCGGCCCGTGCCCCATCGTGCTGGCAGCGCGACGATTTCGGTTACGACGCCAACCTGTGCGGCACGGCGACGGCGCAAAGATGACACTTTACTTGCTCTTTATCGACGCCCAAGGAAAGGAGGTCGTTCCACGCATCAGGCGTTATCGTGAATCCGACTATTCTTCGCACTATCTGGAAGCCCCAGTGGCCAATGCGCGAGCCGCAATATACGGCGTGTGGCCGAAATGGCTCAACCATGATGCGCTGCTTGCTTGACGGGATCCTTGCCCAGCAAATTTTTGAATCAGTTGTTTTCAGGCCCCGACGGAGCCTCGCAATCGGGTAAAGTTGAGCATTCTGGTTCCGGGCGAAACAACGATAATGGCGCTGCAAAAACTGCTCCGATCGGTCACGAACGCGGCCTTGCGACGCCGCTCCTGGCAGGATATGTGCCGGGGCCTCCTGCGCCTGAAAGACGAAGCCACGGTTTTAAAGCTTGCTCAGGAAATTCACAATCGCTACGCCGATTTTGATGATGACCAGAAGCTAGAATTCTTCCAGCTCCTGCTGGACGAATTTCGCGCGGATCAAAGCCAGTTACAGGCTGCAATCGAGAAGTACCAGGCCGACCCGAGCCCCGCCAACGTGCAACTCGTGAACCGCGCCAGCCTGCCTGCGCGCCGACAGATGTTTCAGGTCTTGAACATGACGCCAAACGGCACGCTGAAGCTGATCGCGATGCGCTCGGATCTATTGTGCCTACTCGAAACGCACAATGACCTCAAGGCCGTTGATCGGGACCTGGAGATTCTGTTCGGCGCCTGGTTCAACCGCGGATTCCTCTCTCTCGAACAGATCGATTGGAAAACGCCCGCGTTCATTCTCGAAAAGCTCATTCGCTATGAGGCAGTACACGAGATCACCGGTTGGAATGACCTGCGCCGGCGCGTCTCGTCAGGACGGCGATGTTACGCATTTTTCCACCCGGCGCTGCCAAACGAACCCATCATCTTCGTACAGGTGGCACTCGCGAACGGCCTTGCAGGATCAATCGATCAACTCATTGGAGACGAGAACGGAGAACCGGCTTGCGTCGAGGACGAAAAACGTGCGAACACCGCCATCTTCTACTCAATCAGCAACTGCCAGCCAGGCCTGCGCGGGATTGCATTCGGTGACTTGTTGATCAAGCAGGTCGTGGATCTCATCTCTGTCGAACTGCCACACATCAAGACCTATTCTACGCTTTCTCCTGTTCCGGGCTTCGGCGCATGGATGAAGCGCGCGGCGCAGGATAGCGACAACGATCTTTCTCCCGCAGAACGCGCGGCGATCGCTCAGCTGGTCAGCCAGCCAGATGATCGCGAGTGGATCGACGATGATACCCATTGCCCGGAGTATCAACCGATCCTGACGGCGCTGTGCGCACACTACCTTCTCAACGAAAAGCTCGGTGCTGCGCCCTTCGATCCCGTGGCGCGATTTCATCTGCGTAATGGCGCGCGTCTGGAGCGAATCAACTGGCTCGGCGACACCTCGCCCAAAGGAATTCAGGAATCGGTAGGGTTCCTCGCAAACTACGTCTACGACCGCAAGTCGGTTACAAAGAACCACGAGCGGTATATTTACGAAAATGAGGTCGTCACCAGCAACGCTGTGGCGCAGCTGGCGAAACGCCGGGGCTAGCTCCGCGGCAGTCGGCGGCGGAATCCCAGCAGTGCAGCTTTGGCGGTCTGCGGGTGGCCAAAGTAGGCGATCCGCGACCGATTCGGGGAAGCCAGGGCAAGCACTACTTCTCGATCACCCGCGAGATTCACCACTTCATCGCAGGTTTGTCCGATCTCGGCGACGAATTCGAGCAAGCGCCGCCCCAGCGTATACAGATGCATGGGTACCAGGCTCGCACCGATCATGACCTTGGCCCCACAGGCGGCGACAAACGTACGGAAATATTTCGGCCGCTCGAGGTCGCGTTCGGAGATGTCCAACAGCCCCTGTTCCACCACCCCGGGCCCCACCTGCATCGCTGATTCGAACATCCCCCGGTGATACTCACGACTGGCTACTACGCCCAATCCGTCCGACCGTACGCCGAGAACTCTGGTGTAGCCGTGGCTCTGCAACTTGCTGATGATCGCCCCTTCTATCTGTAACAATCCAACCGGGGTGAGCGAATGCACCTCTGACACGAAGCTGCTGCCGATAACCAGATCCAGATCGAAAGCATCGATGGCCTCCCC
>SMVB01393582.1_pt1 | contig 35646 bp, 33 predicted proteins | sample 2456461 | NCBI WGS metagenome assembly SMVB01 (sample SAMN11095934, study PRJNA526329) | marine sediment metagenome | biome: Marine sediment; feature: Surficial sediment; material: Deep marine sediment; isolation source: Hadal surficial sediment | place: Pacific Ocean | collected 2014-05 | depth...
AATCGCTCACTTCACGGCTTGATTCGCGCGCTGGCCAACAACATGATCACCGGTGTTGCGACGGGTTTCAGCAAGGGACTCGAGATTCAGGGCATTGGCTACCGGGTGGACATGAAGGGTAACAAGCTGGCACTCGCCCTTGGCTTTTCTCACCCGGTCGAGCTCGATGTGCCCAAGGGGCTCAAAGTCTCGATAGATGGAACGACGAACATCAAGATCGAGGGCGCAGACAAGCAATTGGTCGGTCAATTCGCTGCCGACATTCGATCGATTCGACCGCCCGAACCGTACAAGGGCAAGGGCATTCGTTACGTCGGTGAGCACGTGCGGCGCAAGGTCGGCAAGGCCGGCGCGGCGTCTTGAGGACGAATTCATGAGCAGCAATACAGTCATAAATGTCAAAAAGAAACGATGGACGTCTCGCAAGCGTCGCGTGAAGAAGTCATTGGAGCGCAGTCCTCTGGCGCGGCTGACCGTCTATCGCACCTCAAAGCACATCACGGCACAGATCGACGATCCAGATTCAGGCAAGACGATCGTGACCGTTACCACCAACTCGAAGAACATCATGGGTGGCGCAACTTCGACCGGAAACATTGCTGCCGCCAAATTGGTCGGTACCGCGATCGCCGAGGCTGCCAAAGAAAAACAGATCTCGAAGGTCGTATTCAATCGCAATGGGTTTCTCTACCACGGGCGCGTAAAGGCCCTGGCAGAAGCGGCCCGCGAAGCGGGGCTCAAGTTCTAATATGGCGACCATCGTTCGAACCTCACGAATCAATCCCAACGACTACGAACTCAACGACCGCGTTATCTATATCAACCGCGTGGCCAAAGTTGTGAAAGGTGGTCGTCGCTTTAGCTTCAGCGCGCTGGTGGTGGTCGGCGACGGCGCCGGTATCGTCGGCGTCGGGCTGGGCAAGGCTGGCGAAGTTCCCGAGGCCATTCGCAAGGGTGTAGAGAAGGCGCGCCGAGCCCTGGTGCACATTCCGCTGATCGACGGTCGGACGATCCCCCACGAAGTACTCGGCCGCTTCGGAGCGGGGCGAGTGTTGCTGAAGCCCGCATCGCCGGGTACCGGCGTAATCGCCGGCGGTCCAGTGCGTGCGGTGGTGGAGTCTGCCGGTGTTCACGACATTTTGACCAAGACCATTGGGTCCAACACGCCGCGCAACGTCGTCAACGCGGTCATGGTAGGACTGCTCGAATTGCGCGATCCCGAGGCGCGGCTCGCCGAGTTGGGACGAAAATCGTCATGAGCGACAAGAGAGTTCGCGTCAGGCAGATCAAGAGCAAGATCGGATTCAACCGCAAGCAACGCGCGACGTTGCGTGGTCTGGGACTTCGTCGGATCAACCACACGGTCGAGCTGGAGGACACTCCGTCGATTCGTGGGATGATCTACAAGGTCAGGCACCTCGTTGTGGTCGTGGAGGACTGAGGATGTTGGATCAGCTGAGCAAGTGCCCTGGATCGACTCATCCCCGCAAGCGGGTTGGGCGCGGCCCCGGCTCGGGCAAGGGGAAAACCTGCGGCACCGGCGTAAAAGGCCAGGGCACCCGCTCGGGCATGAAGATAAAGCCATGGTTCGAGGGCGGTCAGATGACCTTGCAGATGCGTCTACCCAAGCGGGGGTTTCACAACCGTTTTCGGACCATCGTCGAGATCGTCAATCTGGTTGATCTCGGTAAACTCGGGGATGGAGCCACGGTGGACGCGGCTTCCTTGCTGGGCGCCGGGCTGATTCGCGGAACCGCCGGGGCAAAGATCAAAGTGCTCGGCGTGGGCGTTGCCCCCAAGAATCTCACGGTCAAGATCGACCGCATCAGCGCGGGTGCAAAGGAAAAGATCGAAGCTGCCGGCGGATCCGTGGAGTTGCTCGCGTGATCGGAGGCATCCAGAACATCGCCAGGATTCCCGAGTTGCGCGCGCGTATCTTGTTTACGTTCGGCATGCTCGCGGTTTACCGGGTTGGATGTGCTGTGGTGACTCCCGGCATCGACACCAGTGTGATTCGCGGCTTTTTCGAGCAGATGTCGAGCACCGTGTTCGGGATGATGAACCTCTTCTCGGGCGGCGCCCTTCAGCAGATGTCGATCTTCTCTCTCGGCATCATGCCCTATATCAGCGCCACGATCATCTTTCAGCTCTTGACGGTGGTGATTCCCCAACTCGAGCAACTCAAGAAGGAAGGCGAGCAGGGCCAAAAGAAGATCAACCAGTGGTCGCGCTACGCGACGATCGTGCTCGCATTGTTCCAGAGCATGTTGATCGCCTCGGCGCTGGAAAGTGGTCAGTTTGGTCAGGGTGCGGTGGTGAATCCCGGTTGGAGCTTCCGTCTGATGACGATGATCACGCTCACGACCGGTACAGCGTTCATCATGTGGCTCGGCGAGCAGGTGACCGAGCGCGGGATCGGCAACGGAATTTCGCTCGTGATCTTTTCGAGCATCGTCGTCGCCATTCCTTCCGGCATCTTCCAAATGATCGAGTTGCTGCGCACAGACCAGTTCAGTCCGCTCCAGGTGATCTTCTTCCTGGTGTTCGTGGTGCTATTGATCGGTGGCGTGGTTTTTGTCGAACGCGCTCAGCGCAGAATCCCAATCCAACACGCGCGCCGAGTCGTGGGCAAGCGCGTGACCCAGGGCGGCATGAGCTATTTTCCCCTGCGCGTGAACACGGCTGGCGTCATCCCGCCGATCTTTGCGTCGTCGCTGCTGATGATTCCCTCGACCCTGCGGCAATTTACGGATTCGCCCACGGTCCAGCAGTTGATCGATACGCATCTCAATCCCGGAGGGCTCACCTACAACCTCGTCTACATGGGTTTGATCATATTTTTCTGCTTCTTCTATACCGCCATCGTGATCAACCCGGTCGATGTGTCTGAGAACATCAAGCGCATGGGCGGCTATATCCCCGGAATCCGGCCGGGCGCCAACACGGCCGATCACATCGACAAGGTCTTGAGCCGCCTGACTTTCATCGGGGCGGTCTACGTAGCCTTGATTTGCATCGTGCCCGTGATCCTGGCCGGTCGCATGAACATTCCATTCTATTTTGGTGGCACGGCTCTGTTGATCTGCGTGGGTGTCTCGCTGGACACGATCGGACAGATCGAAGCGCATCTCGTGTCGCGCGAATACGATGGCTTCGTCAAGGGCGGCCGGATCCGCGGGAGGCTCGGACGATGAGCGCCACTCGCATCCTGCTGCTTGGCGCTCCCGGCGCCGGCAAGGGCACTCAGGCATCTGCACTGATCAAACGCCTCGGCGTCTTGCACGTTTCCACGGGTGACATGCTGCGCAAAGCAGTCGCCGAGGGAACCGAGATTGGTTTGAAGGCCAAGGCGATCATGGACTCGGGCAAGCTTGTGAGCGACGAAATCGTGATCGCGATCGCCGAGGAGCGCCTGGCCCAGCCCGACGCTGCAAACGGATTCGTGCTCGACGGTTTCCCCCGCACCCGGGCCCAGGCTGAAGCCCTGGCTTCGATGCTCGACAAAAACGGCACACCGCTGGAACGCTGTGTGGCCCTGACCGTCGATATCGACGCTGTCGTCGAGCGACTTTTGAAACGCGCGGAACTCGAGGGGCGCGCCGACGACAACGAAGAGACCATCCGCGAACGGATGCGGGTCTATGATGCGCAGACCGCGCCTCTTCTGGAGTTCTACAAGATCGCAGGTCTGCTCTCGGAAGTGGATGGCATGGGGACCGTGGAGGAGGTTTCGGCGCGAGTCGAAACCGCACTGGCGGACTCATGACTTACGGAGAACAAATCCCGCTTCGCAGCCGCCGAGAGATCGATCTCATGCGGGAGTCGAGCCGACACGTCGCTGAGATCCTCCTGGCCCTGCGAGAAATTGCCAAACCCGGGGTAAAGACCGCCGATTTCGATCTGAAGGCGACGGAAATGATCGAAGAACGTGGGTTAATCTCCTCGTTTGTCGGATATGCGCCCGGAGGACTTCCGCCGTATCCGTCTGCGGTTTGCGTCTCCGTGAACGACGAAATCGTGCACGGTATTCCGGGGTCGCGAGAACTTGTGAAAGGCGACATACTGAGCCTCGATTTCGGGATTATTTGTGAGGGATTTCACGGGGATTCGGCAGTCACGGTGCCGATTGGCTCGATCGACGAGAAAGCGGAGTCACTGCTCGATGTGACCCGCGAGTGTCTCGAAGCCGGGATCGAGCAGATGGTTCCCGGCAAGCGACTGTCGGATATCGGCCACGCGGTGGAAACCCGTGCCGATGCCGCGGGTTTCTCGGTGGTCCGTCAGTTCGTCGGTCACGGGATCGGACGACAACTTCACGAACCCCCGCAGATCCCGAATTACGGACGCCCGGGGCGTGGCCCCCGACTGTTGGCCGGAATGGTGTTCGCGGTCGAGCCGATGGTGAACATTGGGACTGAAAAGGTTCGCATGCTCGACGATGAGTGGACGGCCGTAACGGCGGACGGTGAGTTGTCGGGACATTTTGAACACACTGTGTTGATCACTGAAAACGGGCCAGAGGTTTTGACCCGAATCGAGGGATCGCATTAACGGAGTCGATCGCGCCGGGTCGAGACCAGCCGGGGCAGGGTTCGCTAGGAGAAGTGAAATGAAGGTTCGAGCATCAGTGCGCAAGATGTGTGACAAGTGCAAGATCATTCGCCGCAAGGGCGTTGTGCGGGTGCTCTGCGAGAACCCGAAGCACAAACAGCGGCAGGGATAGGCGCAGAGAAAGGCAAGGGCTTAGCGCTCGGCATATCAGTTTCATGCAGCGGCGCGTCCGCTGCGCAGTGCCGGCAAATGGCACGGAGGAAAAGGCATGGCACGAATCGCGGGCATCGATTTGCCCCGCAACAAGAGGATCGAGATCTCGCTGACCTATATCTACGGAGTCGGTCGCAACACGGCTCTAAAGGTGTGTGCGATCGCGGACGTCGACCCTGGGACGAAGACGGATCATCTCAATGAGTCGGAGGTGATCAAGCTTCGCGAGGTGATCGAGCGCGACTACATCGTCGAGGGCGATCTGCGCAGATCCGTTAACCAGAACATCAAGGTACTGATGGACATCGGTTGCTATCGCGGCTTGCGCCATCGCCGGGGGCTGCCGGTTCGCGGCCAACGCACCCACACCAACGCTCGAACACGCAAGGGGCCGCGCAAGACGGTCGCCGGCAAGAAGAAGGCATAGCGTCTCATGGCAGCCAAGAAGAAAATCGTCAAGAAGAAGGTCAAGAAGAACGTCCAGACGGGCATCGCCCATATTCAATCTACCTTCAACAACACCATCATTACGATTACCGACGTCGGTGGTGCAACCCTCGCATGGTGCAGCGCCGGTCAAGAGGGTTTCAAGGGGTCGCGCAAGTCGACTCCCTTTGCAGCCCAGATGGCGGCCACGACCTGCGCCAAGAGTGCGATGGAACACGGGGTGCGAACCCTGGGGGTTTACGTCAAGGGGCCGGGGGCGGGTCGCGAATCGGCTCTGCGCGCGCTTCAGGCGGCGGGAATGAAAATTACGATGATTCGGGACGTGACACCGATCCCGCACAACGGCTGTCGACCACCAAAACGGCGACGCGTCTAACGAAGGTTACGGCGAGAGGAAGGCTTGATTCATGGCACGATATTTGGGATCCGCATGTCGGTTGTGCAGGCGAGAGGGCACCAAGCTCTTTCTGAAGGGCGACCGCTGCTTTAGCGAGAAGTGTGCGATCGAGCGCAGAGCGTATCCGCCCGGAATGCACGGTCAGGGCCGGACGCGCTTCTCGGACTACGGCGTACAGCTGCGCGAGAAGCAAAAGGTGAAGCGCATGTACGGACTGCTCGAAAAGCAGTTCCGCCGAACATTTTTCAAGGCCTCTTCGATGAAGGGACTTGCCGGCGAGAACCTGTTGATGTTGCTCGAGCGGCGACTCGACAACGTCGTGTTTCGCATGGGCTTTGCGACGTCTCGCAACGAGTCCCGCCAGCTCATCAAGCACGGACACTTTACGGTGAACGGAAAGAAGGTGAGCACGCCGTCGATGCTGGTGCGACCGGGCTGGAAGATCGGACTGCGGGAGAAGTCCAAGAACGTGGCCCGAATCACCGCAGCCCTCGAGGCGCTCGAAGGCCGGAGTTTGCCCCAGTGGCTCGAAATCGAAAAGACTACGAGTGAAGGCACGGTCAAGCAGTTGCCCGTACGGGAAGACATTACCTTGCCGATCGATGAGCAGCTGATCGTCGAGCTTTATTCACGTTAAGTGCGCACGTTAAGTGCGCACATGAAGTGCGCTCGCTACGTGCGCAGGCTGACTGCGCATGTCGAGTGCCGAGACAAACCAAAGACCGACCCGATGACTCGCCGGATGGGGCAATCGGAGTACCTAGTCAAAACCCAGTAAAAGGGGAAGTAGCTTATGCAAGAGCAGCTGATTGGACGGAATTGGCGCGAACTGATCCGCCCTCGACGACTCGAAGTCGACGAGGAAACCAGCAGCAACGTCTACGCGCGATTTAGTTGCGAACCGTTGGAGCGCGGGTTTGGCGTGACCCTGGGCAACGCACTGCGCCGGGTTCTGCTGTCGTCGCTGCAGGGTGCGGCCATTACGAGCGTTCGCCTGAATGGCGTTCTTCACGAGTTCTCGACCATGCAGGGCGTACTCGAAGACGTCGCGGACGTGATCCTGAATCTCAAGGAAGTGCGTCTTCGCATGCACGTCGAGGGCCCCAAAATTCTTCGCATTCAGAAGAAGGGCGAGAGCGTAATCTACGCGGCGGATCTGGTCTCCGATGACCAGACCATCGAAGTGATGAACCCCGAACTCAAGCTCTGCACTCTCGGCGCAGAAGCGGAATTCGAGCTCGAGGCCGTGGTCAATTGGGGCAAGGGCTATGTGCTCGCCGAAACACATGAGAACGAAGACCTGCCGATCGGCACCATTCCGATCGATTCGTCGTTTTCGCCGGTTCGCAGAGTCAACTATACGGTGACCCCGGCACGGGTGGGTCGTCAGACGGACTATGACAAGCTGAGCCTCGAGATCTGGACGGACGGCACTTGCGAGCCCGCAGACGCCCTGGCTTTTGCGGCCAAGATCGTGAAAGAACACGTCTCCATCTTCATCAACTTCGACGAGCCGGAAGAAACGGCTGAGCCTCTGGCAGAAGAGCCCGAGCCGCTCAATCCGAACCTCTTCCGCCCGGTCGATGAGCTCGAGCTTTCGGTTCGCTCGGCCAACTGCCTCCAGAACGCGAACATCCGCTTCATTGGAGAGCTGGTGCAACGCACCGAGAGCGAGATGCTGAAGACCAAGAACTTCGGTCGCAAGTCACTCAACGAAATCAAGGAAACCCTGGCGGAGATGAGTCTCAGCCTTGGGATGACTATTGAAAACCTGCCCGCGAGGCAGGAACTCGAGCGCATGCGCGAACAGCGCGAGGCTTAGCAGGGGCAGCTTGTCATGAGGCATCGCAAGAGCGGAACCATTCTTGGGCGCAGCAGCTCCCACCGAAAGGCCATGTTTCGCAACATGGTGACGTCGCTACTCGAGCACGAGCAGATTCAGACGACCGACGCCAAGGCGAAGGAAGTGCGACGTTGGGCAGAAAAAATGATCACCCTGGGCAAGCGCGGAGATCTTCACGCCAGGCGAACCGCGCTCAAGGTCGTTCGCAGCAAGGAGGTGACTGCCAAACTCTTTGACGAGTTGGCCGATCGCTATCGCGACCGGCCCGGTGGCTATACCCGGATCATCAAGCTCGGAAACCGCGTCGGCGACGCAGCCGCGATCTCGCTCATCGAACTGGTGGACCGCCCGGAGGCCTGATTCGCTCAGCGCCGACCCAAGCCTAGGAGCGAATGCTGGTGGCCGAAGATCCGACAGTGCCTCCTCCGTCCACACCTGCAGCAATCTCTTCCGCCTCGCACGGCGCCAGTTCGCTTGGCTGGCTGCGGCCGGTCGTGGTGATCGTCGTCGTGGCCGCGGGGCTGGGGGTCGCGTCGCTCCGCCCGATCGTGGACCGTCCAGTGGCGCGCGGGCTCGAGGCGCCGGCCTTCAGCTTGCCCGTGTTGGGAGGAGACAGCACGGTCAACCTTGTCGATACCCGGGGCCAGGTGGTTTTGCTCAACTTCTGGGCGACTTGGTGCAAACCCTGTGAAGACGAGATGCCGGCGATGGACCGTCTCTACCGCTCACTTTCTGCTGAGGGTTTCGAGATGCTCGCGGTTTCCGTCGACGAAGAACCCGAACTGGTGGAAAAATTTCGCCAGCGGCTGGGTGTGAGTTTTCCGATCCTCCTCGATCCCGAGCAAAATGTTTCTCGTCGCTACCAGACGACCGGTTTTCCCGAGTCCTTGCTGATCGATCGAGAGGGGATGATCGTCGAGCGCTACATCGGTCCCCGGGACTGGGACCACAGCACCTATGCCAAGCGAATCCGAAAGCTACTAGCAGCCCGTTGAACAACCCCCGGCTTCCCCGGTCTCCCCGGTCAAAGAAGAGCTGAATCTCCCGCGGGTATCGTGTAGTCTCCCACCCGGATCTTGATCCACTGGGGGGAGTGGTGAGGGCGTTCTGGCTCATTTCGGCGCTGTTCGCGGCGGCCTTGACCTTGGCGATCACCGACCGCGAGTCGGGTTTGCCAATGTGGTTCGAGTTGCGCGCGGAACGCCGGGAATCCGAAAATCGAATCTCACAGCTCCGTTTCGAGGTCAAAAACCTACAGACCGAGGTCGAGGCTCTGGAGCATGACCCGCTCGCGATGGAGCGGGCCATCCGGGAGGTCTTGGAGTTGGCACGACCGGGTGAGACAGTGATCCGATTCGTCGAACGCGACAACGGTCCCGCCGCCCGCCTGAACTAGTGGCCCGAGCCCGGGATCGATAGAGAGTCGAGACGAGCGAGATCGCAAGACACCAGTTAGAGGGGGCAGGGCGCCGGCGCCATGCGCGAACAATTACTCGAAAAACTCCAGCTTGCGCTGGCAGACCTGCTCCGCGAGGCGGGGGATGAGGACGAGGTCCCGACTCCGGTTCTGGAAATCCCAAGACAGAAAGATCACGGAGACTTTGCGACCAACGTGGCCATGACCCTGGCCAAGCGCCTGGGCAAAGCGCCGCGCAAGATCGCAGAAGCTCTGATCGACCAGCTCGGCGATGCCGAAGGCTTGCTGAAGAGCAGCGAGATCGCGGGACCGGGCTTCATCAATTTCAGGCTGGCAGAAAATTGCTGGCAAAATCTCCTGTGCGAAATTGCCGAAGCGGGGAACCAATACGGATCGGCAACCTTCGGCAACAAGCGGAGGGTTCAAGTCGAGTTCGTATCCGCCAATCCCACCGGACCGCTGAGTACGGGTCATGGAAGGCAGGCCATTTTAGGGGATGCGATTTGTCGCCTGCTCGAATTCACCGGGCACGACGTGACTCGAGAGTACTACTCCAACAACGGCGGCCGCCAAATGCGCGTGCTCGGCGATTCGGTCAAAGCGCGCTACTGCGAGCGGCTGGGCAAGGCCGCCGCCCCCAGCAAGCAAGCGTTGGCAGACCCCGAAAACGCCTGGGAAGACGCGAGAGACGGCTTGCCCGTGTTGTTCCCGAAAGATGGCTACCAGGGCGACTACATCGGCGACATCGCCGCAGGCTTGATCGAAGAATCCGGCGATGCACTACTCGACGAACCCGGAGACGGAGTGTTCCGTGTCCGGGCCCAGGCGGCGATCTTTGAGGAGATTCGCGCCACCCTCGACCGGATCGGAATTTCATTCGACGTCTTCTACGACGAACAAACGCTGTACGACGAGGGCAAGATCGACGCGGCGGTCGAAGACCTGCGCAGCCGGCAGCTGATCTTCGAGGAAGACGGAGCAGTCTGGCTGCGCTCGACTGCCCTGGGCCTCGATCGCGACCGCGTCGTCATCAAGAGCAGCGGCGAGCCCACCTATTTGCTGCCGGATATCGCCTATCACCGAGAAAAATTTCGCCGGGGATTCGAAACCATCATCGATGTCCAGGGAGCCGATCACATCGAGCAGTTCCCCTTTGTCGCCACGGCCACCGGGGCCTTGGGCTTCGACGCCGAGCAGATCGAGCTGGTGTTGCATCAGTTCGTGACCGTCACCCGTGGTGGCCAGCAGGTCAAACAATCGACCCGCAAGGCCACCTTCATCACGATCGACGAACTGCTCGACCAGATCGGCGTCGACGTGTTCCGCTTCTTCATGGTCGAGCGACGGGCGGACAGCCACCTCGATTTTGATCTCGATCTGGCCCAGGACAAGAACTGGCGAAAGAACCCGACCTACTACATCCAGTACACCTTCGCGCGCTCCTGCGGTCTCGAACGCAAGGCCAAAGAGGCGGGGATCGCGATGCCGGGGCCCCGGGATTTTGACCCCTCTCGCCTCGAACTCGAAGAAGAGATCGAGATCGTCCGCAAACTCTCCGAGTTTCCCGACCTGGTGGCGCGCGCCGCGGGTTCACGTGAACCTCATCATATTGCCTACTACCTGCGAGACCTGGCGGGCCTCTGGAGCCCCTATCTGCAGGATGGCAAGCGACATCGCATCCTTTCCGACGACGAAGCCCTGACTGCCGCTAGACTCGGTCTATCTCTCGCCGTGCGTGTCGTGTTGAAAAATGGACTCGCCCTGTTGGGCATATCCGCACCGGAGCAAATGTAATGGCCGAAGGAACGCGTGGATCAAAACGTGCGTCGAGTCCGAGTTGGCTCGCCAGCTTGATGGGCGCCGTATTTCTCATTTCCGCTGGCTTCATGTTGGGACTGGTCGTGGGTGTCGTCAAAGAAGAACCCGCACTCGTGCTGGGACATCTCTCGGGCCAGAGCGAAGAAATCCGCTGGTCCGAGCAGGACGCGGAACTGGGCACGCCCGACGTGTCTGCCCGGGGCCCATTCGTCGACTCAGCGGAGGCATTGGTGGTCGATCAACCCTGGACGGATGACACGATCGCGTCAGATCCAGCCAGAGCCTTTCCCGCAGTCGATGCCGCAGCCGCCGAAGATCGGGCGTCTCGGGGCTACGAAGCGCCACAGCCCCGGTTGATCTCGTCGCTGCCGGCGCCCCAGAGAGCCGCACCAAAGACCCCCCGGGCTCGAGGCTTCAGCGTCCAGGTCGGTGCATTCTCGGAGAGCGCAGCCGCGGACCGCATCCTGGACGATCTGCAGGGAAAGGGGTTCTCGGTCTACATCACTCCATCGGCCGGGTCGCGAGACGGGCGCTGGCGCGTGCGCGTCGGTCCGATGGATACCCGCGCAGAAGCGCTGGACGTGGCCCAACAGCTCAAGACCCAGGAGCGGCTACCGACATGGGTCCTGAGTGAAGGAGGCCACTGAGCCCGCGCGAACTCATGACTTCGCAGTATCTCGTTCTCGGAAAGAACGGCCAACTGGGCCGGTGCCTGACGCGTCTGATCGCGTCCGCGCCGAATTCCGCCCTGATGGCGGCATTCGGACGCGACGAACTCGACATTGCGGATCGCTGCGCGGTTGCGAATCTAGGGGAGGGGCTCGGGTCGTCCCCGAACCCGATCGATGAATCGGTCTGGGTGCTGAACGCGGCGGCCTTTACGGCGGTCGATCTTTGTGAATCCGAGAAAGACGCCTGTCACGCGGTCAACGGATCGGGCCCGGGCGAGCTTGCCGATTGGTGTCGCGAGCACGCTGCGGGACTCGTGCACCTGTCGACCGACTACGTTTTTGGGGGCGATGCGACGGTGCCTTACCGCGAGACAGACCTTCCCGCACCCGGCACCGAGTACGGTCGCAGCAAGCTCGCCGGCGAGCAACGCGTCTTCGAGAGCTTGCCGAGTGCGTGGGTGGTGCGGACCAGTTGGGTGTTCGGCCCCGGCAAGAATTTTGTCGGAGCGATCGTGCGCCAGGCAGTGCTGCGCGAAATGGGCAAGGCCAAAGGACCCTTGCGCGTGGTCGACGATCAACTGGGTTGTCCCACTTACGCAGCCGATCTCGCGGGCGGAATTCTCGCCTTGACCCAGCTCGAAGGCGCAAGCGTTGGCGGCCTGATCCATCTTTCGAACGCCGAGCCCTGTAGCTTCTGGGACTTTGCCCGGGCGATTCTCGACGGTGCAGGCTATGGCGATCTTCAGCTCGACCGAATCAAGACCTGCGACTTTCCGACCCCTGCGCCGCGACCTGCCTATTCTGTGCTCGACGGTTCCAAAGCCAGGTCTCTGGGCATTGTGCTGCGCGGCTGGCGTGAAGCGCTCGACGACTATCTACGTAGCGACGACTTCGCGGGGCTGCATCGGGCCTTGCGCGGGGACGCGCAGGTGGCCCAATGAAGTCTTTTCCCCCAGAATTCATTCGCAACTTCTGCATCGTGGCCCACATCGACCACGGCAAGAGCACCCTCGCCGATCGCCTGATGGACGAAACCGGCGCGGTCAGCGAACGCGACAAGCAGGCCCAGTTGCTCGACAGCATGGACATCGAGCGCGAGCGGGGCATCACGATCAAAGCCCAGACGGTGCGCATGGTCTTCCGCGCGGCCGATGGCCACGACTATCTGCTCAACTTGATCGACACCCCCGGTCACGTCGACTTCTCCTACGAGGTATCTCGTTCGCTGGCCGCCTGCGAGGGTGCGGTTCTGGTGGTGGACGCGGCCCAGGGGATCCAGGCCCAGACCCTGGCCAATACCTACCTCGCGATCGACGCCGATCTCGAGATCCTGCCGGTGGTAAACAAGATCGACCTGCCGTCGGCGGATCCCGACCGTGTGGCCCAGGAAATTGAAGATGTCGTGGGTCTCGACGCCGCAGACGTCATCGCCGTCTCAGCAAAGACAGGGCAGGGCGTTCGCGAGCTGCTCGAAGCGATCGTGATCAAGATTCCGCCGCCGGCCGGCAAGGTCGATGCTCCCACTCGAGCCCTGGTCTTCGACGCCTGGTTCGATACCTACGTGGGCGCGGTGATGTTGGTGCGGGTGATGGAGGGCAAGATCAAAAAGCGAGAGCGAATTCGCTTCATGATCAAGGGAAGCGAACGGGAGGTCAATCAACTCTTTGTCTTGACACCGTCCCGAGTCGAAGTCGATGAGTTGGTTGCGGGAGAAGTGGGCGCGGTGGTCGCGGGAGTCAAGACCCTGTCGGACGTAAAGGTCGGTGACACGATCACCGTTCTCGACCGGTGCGCCGAGGAACCGCTGCCCGGGTTCCATGAGGTCAAGCCGATGGTATTCGCCGGCCTCTACCCTGTGATCTCCGAAGACTATGAAGATCTCAAGGCTTCACTTGAAAAGCTCAAGATCAACGATTCGTCATTTGGCTACGAACCGGAAACCAGCGTGGCCCTGGGCTTTGGCTTCCGCTGCGGCTTCCTCGGCTTCCTGCACGCCGAAATCATCCAGGAACGACTCGAGCGCGAATATCATCTCAACCTCATCACCACCGCGCCGACCGTGCGCTATCGGGTGATTCCGAAAAAGGGAGAGCCCTTCGAAATCGAAAGCCCCGCAGCCCTGCCGGACGCGATGGATATCAAGGACATCGAAGAGCCCGTGGTGATCGCCACCATTCACGTGCCGAGCGAGTTTCTGGGTCCGGTTCTCAAGCTGTGTCAGAATCGCCGAGGTGTCCAAAAGGACATGGTGGTGCACGGGTCTCGCGTGCAGGTGCGATACTTGCTTCCCCTCAATGAGATCGTGACGGACTTTCACGACAAGTTGAAGAGCGCGACCCGCGGCTACGGCTCCTTCGACTACGAACTCGAGGGCTACCACCCGTCGCAGTTGATCAAACTCGATATTCTGGTCAACGGGGATCCGGTCGACGCACTCTCCTTGATCGTGCACCGCGACTACGCCCAGTCCCGTGGCGCGGAGTTGACCCGGAAGCTCAAAGAGTTCATTCCGCGTCAGCAGTTTACGGTGGCGATCCAGGCCGCCATCGGGGCCAAGGTCATCGCGCGCACCACCGTCAAAGCCCTGCGCAAGAATGTCACCGCTAAGTGCTACGGTGGTGACATCACGCGCAAGCGAAAGCTGCTCGAAAAGCAAAAGGCCGGAAAAAAGCGAATGAAAATGGTGGGTTCCGTCGAAATTCCCCAAGAAGCATTCTTGGCGGCCCTGAAACTCGGTGACTCATGAGCTCTTTGAATGAATCCGCAGAGCACGACGGTGGCAATCAGGAAGCTACAGGGGAGCTGGTGGTTTCTCGCTCTGCCGCCATTCGCGAACAGATCACGACCCTCGTGTTGGCGGTGGCCATCGCCATGTCGATTCGCGCGATGGTGATCGAGCCTTTCCGCATTCCCTCGGGTTCGATGTTCCCCACCCTTTTGATCGGCGATCACCTGTTCGTCAACAAATTCATCTACGGAGCCAAGATCCCCTTCACCGACTACCGACTGCCGGCAGTTCGCGAACCCCAGCGGGGCGACGTCGTGGTCTTCGAAGTGGCGCGGGTAGCGGAGCGCGGAGGAACCGGCGGCATCATCCCCGCCGATCGGCGTCCGGATGCGCCGCGGGAAGACTTTGTCAAGCGAATCGTGGGGCTCCCCGGGGATCGGATCGAGGTCCGAAACGACAAGCTCTACATCAACCACAAACCGGTCGCCGGAGTGGCGCTCGGGCAGACTTTCGAAGACGACCAGGGTATCGAGCTGGACCAGTACGCCGAGAGCCTGGGAACGTGTCTGCACGGGATACTCGACGATCCGGGGAAGAACGGCCTGTCGCGGACTCCACTGGTGGTGGAGCCCGGCCGCTATTTCATGATGGGCGACAACCGGGACAATTCCAACGACAGCCGGGCCTGGGGCACGGTGCGACTCGATGAGTTCAAGGGCCCCGCCTTCATCATCTACTGGTCCTGGAACTCGGCGGGCAACTTCTTTCATCTGCTGAATCCGATCAACTGGTTTACGGTCGAGAAACGTTGGGGTCGGGTTTTTCAGGGCATCCACTGCGACCCGGTGGACCCGGTCTAGCCGCCGTCCCGCTCCGAGCCATCGTTTGTCCGCAGCCAAGCTCCGCCCGCGGGCGCTTCACCGGCAGCTTCGGAGCATTCTCGATGTGAATCGGGCCGGTCGATTGACCTGCGCGGGGCAGTCGGTATGATGCGCCCGCACCGAGAAACGCACCTTTTAACTTCGTCCTGTGAGACGAAGAAAGGTTCGAACCGAAATGCCCACCCAGCACCCCACTGACACGTCAGGCTCGCCCTCGACGGGAGCGCCCTCCGGCCCGATTCGAAGCGGAAGCTCATCTGCCGAGCAGGCGGTTTCAGTGGTTCTCGACGACCTCGCCATCCAGCGCTCGCTCACGCGAATGGCCCACGAAATCGTCGAACGCCACGCCGATCTTTCAAAGCTCTATCTGGTTGCGATTCCCAATGGCGGGGTTCCCCTGGGTCGGATTCTCCAGCGCAACCTCGAATCGATCTCGGGGGTCCAACTGCCCCTGGGAATTCTGGATACGACGCTTTACCGAGACGATCTGACGCGCAACGGAGTGCGCCCGCCGCTGCGGCTCACCGAGATGCCGTCATCGGTGGACGAACGAGTCGTCCTCATCGTCGAAGACGTCGTGAGCACTGGGCGAACGATTCGTGCGGCGATGGATGCGATGATCGATTTCGGTCGACCCACCAGTGTGCAGGTGGTGGCCCTGGTCGATCGCGGCCACCGCGAGCTTCCGATCAAGATCGACTATGTGGGCAAGAACATCCCTACCTCGATTGGGGACAAGGTCACGTTTCGCAGCGCGGGGGGCAAAGGCGGCGAACTCGACGCGCCATTCGAGGTCGTCTTGATGGCAAAAGAATCACCGGACCGGAACACGCTGAAAGCCCCCCTGGAGGACGGTCCGTGATTGGCAGGGATCTCATCGGCATCGAAGACCTCTCGCGCGACGAGATCAAAATGATCCTCGACACCGCCGTCCGGATGCAGGAAGTCGGAAGGCGCGAAATCAAAAAGGTCCCCTCCCTGCGTGGTCGCACCATCATCAACCTCTTCTTCGAAGACTCGACCCGCACTCGCTCGAGCTTCGAAATCGCCGGCAAGCGTCTGTCTGCCGACGTGGTCAATTTTTCGCCCTCGAATTCGAGTCTCAACAAGGCGGAGAGCATTCTCGACACTGCGAAAACCCTGGACGCGATGGACCCCGATTGCGTGGTGGTCCGACACAAGGTGGCCGGGGTTCCCCAGCGCATCGCCGAGTTGCTCGACGCCCCGGTGATCAATGCCGGGGACGGAGCGCACGAGCACCCCACCCAGGCCCTGCTCGACATGCTGACGGTGTTTCAAGAGAAAGGTCGCCTGGACGGTCTGACAGTCGCGATCATTGGCGATATCGCTCACTCGAGAGTCGCGCGGTCGAACATCTACGGATTTTTAAAAATGGGCGCCGAGGTGCGGGTGGCGGGTCCGCCGCCGATGCTGCCGAAGGACATCGAGGGGCTCGGGGTCAAGGCCTATACCTCCCTGCGCGAAGTCCTCGAGGGTGCCGACGTCATCATGGCGCTGCGCATCCAGAACGAGCGATTCAAGGGCGCCTTCTTCCCCAGCATTCGCGAATACTCCGCGACCTTCGGCCTCGACCGGGCCAAGCTCCGCTGGGCAAACGACGACGCGATCGTGATGCACCCCGGGCCGGTCAATCGCGGCGTCGAACTTTCCCATGAACTCACCGACCACCGTCCGAGCGTCATTCTCGACCAGGTGCGCAATGGAGTCGCCTTGCGCATGGCCTTGCTCTATTTGATTACGGGACGCAGGCCGGATAAATCAGCTTGAACTTACCGGTCAGCGATTTCGTCGACCGTGGATCACGAACATCAACCCATTTGGAGTAAACCCGTGACGCGAACCCTGATTCGCGGAGGTCGCATCCTCGACCCCGCATCGGATATTGACACTCAGGCAGACCTGTTGATCGAAGACGGGAAGATCGCAGCCGTTGGCGTCGGACTCGAGGCCGAGCGCGCCGAAGTCATCGATGCTGCGGGATGCTGGGTCGCTCCCGGGTTCGTGGACATGCACACCCACCTGCGCGAACCGGGTCAGGAATACAAAGAAGACATTCGCTCGGGGGGACGTGCCGCGGCGGCCGGCGGCTTTACGTCGATCGCCTGCATGGCCAACACCGACCCCGTCAACGACGACCCTGCCGTGACGAAGTTCATCATCGATCAAGCCAAGAAGAATTCTCCCGTCAGGGTCTACCCGATTGCGGCTGCGACGATCGGACTCGCCGGCGAGATCATGACCGAGATGGTCGCGCTCCGGGAAGCCGGAGCCGTGGCTTTTAGCGACGACGGCCGGGGCACCGAGGATGCAAATGTGATGCGCCACCTGCTCGAGTACTCGAAGTTGGTGGACGCGGTCATTATCGTGCACGCAGAAGATGAATGTCTGCGGGCCGAGGGGGTCATAAACGAGGGCCTGGTCTCCACCAGGCTCGGACTGCCGCCCAATCCGAGCGCCGCCGAAGAGATCCGCGTGGCGCGAGACATTTCACTCGCGCGCATGGTCGGCGCCCGCCTGCACATTGCCCACGTGAGCACCCGGCGCGCAGTCCAGTACATCGCGGAAGCGCGGGACGAGGGCTTGCAGGTCACGGCGGAGGTTTCGCCACATCACTTGACCCTCACCGATAGCGAAACCCTCGGCTTTGACACCAGTACCAAGATGGCGCCGCCGCTGCGCTCGACCGAAGACGTGGCGGCCTGTCGTCAAGGCTTGATCGACGGCGTGATCGACGCGGTAGCGACGGACCACGCCCCCCACGCGGTGTATGAAAAAGACGTCGAATTCATCGCAGCCCCTTGCGGCATCCTGGGCTTCGAAACCGCGTACCCCGTGGTGATGGATTTGGTGCGCAGCGGAGAGATCACGCCGCTAACCCTGATGGATCGAATGTCCCTGGGTGCCGTGCGCATCCTCGGTGTGCCCGGCGGTAGCCTGCGGGTTGGGGCCGAGGCCGACATCGCGATCCTCGACCCCGAAGCCATTTGGAAGTACGACCCGGCACAGGGCTACTCGAAGAGCCGCAATTCTCCCTGGGCGGGTCGAGAGATGGTGGGGCAGGTGGCCTATACCCTGGTAAGGGGCGACGTGGTGTTCGATCGCCAGCGAGGAGTTCTGGCGCGATGATCCGCAAACCCCCCGCTCCCGCCCGACTGGTTCTGGCAGACGGAACCATCTATCGAGGTCGCGCATTCGGCGCTTCGGCCTGCCGACACGGCGAAGTCGTCTTCAACACCAGCATGACCGGCTACCAGGAAATTGTGAGCGATCCCTCCTACGCCGGTCAGATCGTGGCGATGACCTATACGCAAATCGGCAACGTGGGCGTAAACGCCTCGGACGCGGAATCCCGGGGCCATTTTCTGTCGGGTTTCGTGATCAAGGAGCTTTCGTCGGCGCCGAGCAACTACCGCTCCGAGGGAACTCTCAGCGAGTTGCTCAGCGAGTCGGGGGTGCCCGGAATTTCGGGGATCGACACGCGCGCGCTGGTCCGGCGAATTCGCGACCACGGCGCTCAGGTTGGCGTGCTCAGCACGGATCCCGCACGTCAGGACGAGACGGAGCTGCTCGCCCTGGCGCAGAGCGCCCCGGGGCTCGACGGTCGCGACCTGGTCGCCGAAGTCACCTGCGATCGTCCTTATGCTTGGAGTGAAGGTCGCTGGAAGGGCATCGAAGGCCAACTGCCGCGCCCCCCCCGGCCGACTCCCACGTTCAAAGTGGTGGCCTACGACTTCGGCATCAAACGCAACATCTTGCGCTTGCTATTCGACCACGGTTTTGACGTGACCGTCGTGCCGGCGACGACACCGGCAGCCGAGGCTCTGGCACTTGCGCCGGATGCCATCTTCTTGTCAAACGGCCCCGGGGATCCGGCGGCGGTCCTGGGTGTGCAGGACACGGTTCGCGAGTTGGTCCGCCGCAAGCCCACCTTCGGGATCTGTCTCGGCCATCAGATTCTTGGACTCGCTCTCGGCGGTCGCACCCACAAACTCAAATTTGGCCACCACGGCGCCAACCAGCCCGGACAGGATCTCGCCACCAAGAAGGTCGCGATCTGCGCAGAGAACCACGGCTACGCGGTCGAAGCCGAGTCCCTGCGAGAGGCGGGTGAGCCGGTCGAAATCACCCATATCAACTTGAACGACGGCACGGTTGAAGGGCTTGCCCATCGCAAGCTTCCGCTGTTTTCCGTGCAGTATCACCCCGAGGCGTCACCGGGTCCGCACGACGCGTCCTACTTGTTTGGTCGCTTTCGCGACATGGTCGGACGGGTGGTTGCCGGGGAGCAGGTCTCGGGCGCCGAGATCTGCGGACTGTAACTAGCGTGGCCGGGGCGAAGCTTCTGCTGCTTCCGATCGAGGATTGAACCCAATTGCCGAAGCGAGAAGACATCAAAACCATCATGGTGATCGGCAGTGGGCCGATCGTGATCGGCCAGGCGTGCGAGTTCGACTATTCCGGGACTCAGGCCTGCAAGGCACTGCGGGAAGAGGGCTACCGAGTCGTCTTGCTCAACTCGAACCCCGCCACCATCATGACCGATCCCGAAATTGCGGACCGAACCTACATCGAGCCGATGACCGTGGAGGCGGTCGACAAGATCTTCGAAATCGAAAAACCCGATGTCCTGCTGCCGACGATCGGGGGCCAGACGGCGCTCAATCTCGCGATCGCCCTGAGCGAAGCGGGGGTGCTCGAGAAGCACGGCGTCGAGTTGATCGGCGCGAGCCTCGAAGCCATCCACAAGGCTGAGGATCGCCAACTGTTTCGCCAGGCGATGGAGAACATCTCGCTCAAGGTTCCAAATGCGGGTCTGGCGCACTCCCTCGAAGAGGCGCGGGAGATCGTCGCCGAAACCGGCATCCCCGCGATCATCCGCCCGAGCTTTACCATGGGCGGCACGGGCGGCAGCGTCTGTATGGAAGAAGCCGACTTCGATCGCCTGGTGCAGTGGGCGCTGGACCAATCGCCATCCCATGAGTGCTTGATCGAACAGAGCGTATTGGGTTGGAAGGAATTCGAACTCGAAATGATGCGCGACAAGGCGGACAACGTCGTGGTCGTGTGCACGATCGAAAATTTCGACGCGATGGGGGTGCATACCGGCGATTCCATTACGGTGGCTCCCGCCCAGACCCTGACCGATCGCGAATACCAGGAGATGCGGGACGCCGCCGCCGCCATCATGCGTGAAATTGGCGTCGATACCGGAGGCTCGAACGTGCAGTTCGGCGTCAATCCTAAAGACGGCAGCCTGATCGTGATCGAGATGAATCCGAGGGTTTCGCGCTCGTCGGCCCTGGCTTCGAAGGCCACCGGTTTTCCGATCGCCAAGATCGCAGCCAAGCTGGCGGTCGGATACACCCTCGATGAGCTTCGCAACGACATCACCCGCGTTACTCCGGCGAGCTTCGAACCCACGATCGACTACGTGGTCACGAAGGTGCCGCGCTTCACCTTCGAAAAGTTCCCCAACGCCGACAGCACCCTCACCACCCAGATGAAGAGTGTGGGGGAAGTGATGGCGATCGGGAGAACCTTCAAAGAGAGTCTGCAAAAGGCGATTCGCTCCCTCGAAATCGGCCACGCGGGTTTCGAATCGCCGGACCTTCCCGACGGCGCCGCCGGGGAAGAAATGCTCTGGAACTCGGTCGATACACCGCGACCGGGGCGCCCCTGGGCACTGATGGAAGCCCTGCGCCGGGGCGCCAGCGTGGACGAACTCCACCGCCGCACCGGGATCGACCCGTGGTTCTTGCGCCAGCTCGACGAGATCAGCGAAATGGAATCCCAGCTCTCGATGGCGAGCCCGGACGAGCGACCGGAGATCCTTCGCGAGGCAAAGCAGATGGGCTTCTCGGATCTACGTCTGGCGGCGTTGTGGAACCTCGACGAAGCGAGCGTGCGCGCCCTGCGCCTGGAAAACGGGATCACGCCGGTCTACAAGCGCGTGGATACCTGCGGCGCGGAGTTTCACGCCGAGACGCCCTATCTCTATTCGACCTACGAAGACGAGTGCGAAGCTTGGGTGACCGATCGCAAAAAGGTGATCATCCTGGGTGGGGGACCCAATCGCATCGGCCAGGGGATCGAGTTCGACTACTGCTGCGTGCACGCGGTACAGGCCCTGCAGGAAGCCGGCTACGAGACCATCATGGTCAACTGCAACCCGGAAACGGTATCCACCGACTACGACACCAGCGATCGCCTCTACTTTGAACCCCTGACCCTCGAAGACGTGCTCGCGATCGTCGACAAGGAACAGCCCCACGGCGTGATCGTTCAGTTCGGCGGGCAGACTCCGCTCAAGCTGGCGGTGGCGCTGGAAGAGGCCGGAGTTCCCATCTTGGGGACTTCGCCCGATGCGATCGATCGGGCTGAGGACCGGGAACGCTTTGACGACCTGCTCGAAAAGCTGAAGCTCAAGCGCCCCGCCGGCGCGGTGGCGCGAAGTGCCGAAGAGGCCGAGAAAGTAGCTTCGCGCATCGGGTATCCGGTGTTGGTGCGACCCTCGTATGTGTTGGGTGGGCGCGCGATGCAGATCGTTCAGGATGTCGAGGGCCTGCGGGGCTACATGCGCTTTGCGGTCAAGGCATCTCCCGAACATCCGGTGCTGATCGATCGCTTCCTGGCCGACGCGATCGAAGTCGACGTCGATGCCATTTGCGACGGAACCAGAGTAGTCATCGGCGCGATCATGGAGCACATCGAGGAAGCGGGTGTTCACTCGGGAGACAGTGCCTGCTCGCTGCCGCCATATTCTCTCGAAGGTTCGATCATCGAAGACATTCTGGTCGCGACCCGACAACTCGCCCTCGAACTGGGGGTGCGGGGACTGATGAACGTTCAGTTTGCGATCAAGGGCGGCGAGCTGTTCGTGATCGAGGTGAACCCCCGCGCATCGCGCACGGTGCCGTTCGTGTCCAAGGCGATCGGTCGCCCGCTGGCCAAGTACGCGGCTCGAGTCATGATCGGGGACACCCTTGAATCGCTGGGTTTCACCCAGGAGATCGTGCCGACCTACTTCTCGGTCAAAGAAGCGGTACTTCCCTTTCTGAAGTTTCCAGGCGTCGACACCTTGCTCGGGCCGGAGATGAAGAGCACCGGCGAAGTCATGGGGATCGACTCGGATTTCGGCCGGGCCTATGCCAAAGCACAGATCCAGGCCGGCAACAGCCTGCCCACTGCGGGGCGAGTGCTGGTTTCCATGCGCAGCGAGGAACACGCGGGCATCGTGGGCCCGGTCAAAGAATTGATCGACTGCGGCTTCGAAGTGATCGCGACCCGGGGTACGGCGGACACCCTCGCGAAGGCCGGGCTGCCGGTTACCCAGATCAACAAAGTTCACGAGGGGACACCGCACTGCGTCGATGAGATCCAGAGCGGTCGGATCCAACTCGTCCTCAACACCGTAGCTCCGGATCCCCAGGCGATCGCAGACTCGGCGTCCATTCGTCTCGCGGCGGTGCAGAGCGGGATTCCCTATTGCACCACTTTGGCCGCGGCCCGGGCCTCCGCGGGTGCGATTCGCGCCCTGTGCCAGGGATCCATCGGTGTGCGCGCGCTCCAGGAGATTCACGCGCAGCTTCCCGAAAGCGAGTAGCCGTCTTGCGGCCGGAGCCGGCGGGCGGTGTAAGCGCATTTCACGCCGCCACGGCGCGACTGCTCCGCCCGCTCGCCTTGGCCGAAGCCTTAGGGTTCAAGGCGCTGGGAAAGATGCCGGACCTGGCCGCGGACGTGCGCAGCACCTGCTCGCAGTTCGACTCGCTTGCGCTTCCCCAGGATCTACTGGACCGCGTGCACGCGCTGGCCCGAGACTTTGCGCCCGAGATCAGCGGATCGGACCTGCGCCCAGCGATCGTGCGGGCGATCGCGCTACTCGAGGCGTGGTCGAAGCCCGAGTTCGTCGAGAGCGTGCTCGCGCGACCCGTGACTGTGCTCTCCGGGGTGGGACCCAAGCGCGCCGGGTTGCTCGGCAGTCGCGGCATCCGCACGGTGTCGGATCTCGTCTTCTATCTGCCGACCCGTTACGACGATCGTCGCGCCCTGGCCAAGCTATGCGATCTCGAAGTCGGCCGACGCGCCACCTTCATCGGCGAGATCAAGAGCGTCGATCGCAAGACTGTGCACGCGGGCAGACGCCAGCGTCGTTTGCTTCAAGCGGTGATCGGCGACGAGACCGGGTCCGTCAACCTGAAGTGGTTTCACGCCGCGGGGGCAGTCGAAAAGGATCTCGAACTCGGGGCCCTGTTCCTGGTGACCGGCGACGTCAAGCGATACCGCTTCTCGATGGAGATCGTCCATCCCGAACTCGAGCGCATCGACAGCAACGACGCGGTCGAAACGACCGGGGAGGGGAACGACGATGCAAAGGTCCATGCCAAAGCCAAGGCCAAAGCCGAGTTCGAACAGACGAGTGATCGCCACCGCAACATCGTCCCGCATTATCCGGCCCCGGAAGGCATCCCGCCGCGAACCCTGCGCAAACTGATTCGCAGCGCGGTAGACGCGTACTCGGATCTGGTCGAAGGCTGCCTGCCACAGGCACTGACGACCCGTCGCGAACTTCCCGAACCCGGTGTTGCATTGCGGCGGATTCACGCTCCCGAGCTTCACGCGGACGTCTTGCGTTATGACGCGTTTCGCTCGCCGGCCCACGAACGGCTGGTGCTAGAGGAGTTGTATCTGCTGCAACTGGGGTTGGTGCTGCGCCGCGCCGCGCGCGCCCAGGTTCCGGGCATCGCCATCGACATTGAGCTTTCTCGAGTGCGGGCCGCAGCCCGGGCGTTGCCGTTTGCGCTGACCAGCGCCCAACTGCGAGTCTGGCGCGAGGTCGCGGCGGATCTGGCGCAACCCCATCCCATGAACCGCCTGCTGCAGGGCGATGTGGGTAGCGGCAAGACGGCGATCGCCCTGCTCGCGGCGGTCGCCGTGGCCGCCAACGGGCGTCAGGTCGCCCTGATGGCCCCCACGGAACTCTTGGCGGAACAGCACGCCCGCAGCATACGGGCGCTCTCGGGAGCCAATCAGCGGATTCTGGGGCTCAGGGTCGGACTCCTGACGGCGTCTCTGCCCCGGGCGGAGGCCGCGGATGTGCTGGCTGCCCTGGCCGCTGGAGAGATCGATCTGATGATCGGGACCCACGCGCTGATCCAGCAGAAAGTGGAGTTTCGCGACCTGGCCCTCGCGATCGTCGACGAGCAACACCGCTTTGGCGTACTGCAACGCGCGTCCTTGATGGCGGGAGCCCGGGGGAGTTTGTCGCCCCACGTTCTGGTGATGACCGCGACGCCGATTCCCCGGACCCTGGCCCTCACCGGTTACGGGGATCTCGATTTGTCGGTGATCGACGAGTTGCCCCCCGGTCGCAGTCCGACCGAAACCATTGCCATGGGAGCCGGTGACGGCGAGCGAATCATGCAAATGATTCGCGACACCACAGCTCGGGGCGAGCAGGTCTATGTGGTCTATCCGCTCGTCGAGGAGAGCGAGAAGCTCGACTTGCGCTCCGCGATGGAGTCCGCCGAGCGGATCGACGCGGCGTTTCCCGAACTGCGGGTCGACTTGCTCCACGGCCGCCTCGATGCTGCGCGTCGCGGCCGGGTGATGGATCGCTTCGCCCGGGGCCAGATCGACATCCTGGTGGCGACGACAGTGATCGAGGTCGGGGTCGATGTCGCAAACGCCAGCTTGATGATCATCGAGCACGCCGAACGCTTTGGTCTGGCACAGCTTCACCAACTGCGGGGTCGCGTGGGGCGCGGCACCGCGAGCGGTACTTGTCTGCTGGTGAGCAGAGGGGGTGGCGGGGACGCTCGAGCCCGCCTCGACGCCATGTTGCGAACCGGCGACGGCTTCGAGATCGCCGACGCAGATCTCGAGCTTCGCGGCCCGGGCGAGTTTTTGGGAACCCGCCAGAGCGGAGACCTGGCCGACCTTCGTCTGGCGGATCTGGTTCGGGACGCGGCCCTGGTCGAGCTGGCCCGGGAAACGGCGATCGAGACCCTCGCCGCGGACCCGGGCTTGCAGAGCGATCCGAGGCTGATGCGCGCGGTCGAGGCGCATTGGGGGGAGCGACTCGCCCTGATCCAGGTTGGCTAGTCTGCGGCGAGCGGGAGACAGCCGTGAGCAAGGAAATTGGACAGCCGTGAGCCAGGGAATCAGACAGCCGTGAGTGATGGAGTTGGGCGCTTTGCCGACGGCGCGCTAATGGGCGTGCGGATCCTGGATCTCGCGCGGGTGGTCGCCGGACCGTACGTGAGTCGAATTCTCGGCGACATGGGTGCCGAAGTGATCAAGGTCGAACCGCCCGAGGGAGACGTCGTCCGCCTCATCGCCCCGCGGCACGACCAGGGGATGTCGGCGTTCTATCACTTCGTGAATGCGGGCAAGCGCTCGCTTTGCATCGACCTGAAGACCGAAGCGGGTAAGCAGATCGTTCTCGATTTGTTCGCGGTTTGCGACGCGGTGGTCGAAAATTTCCGTCCCGGTGTGCTCGACCGACTCGGGCTCGGTTGGGATCTGCTGCAAGCGGCCAATCCCCGGGCCATTTTGCTGTCGTTGAACGGCTTTGGCTCGAACTCCGCGTGGAGTGATCGGCGAGCGTACGCACCGATCGTGCACGCGATCACCGGCATTCTGCACGACCAGAGTCAGTACGCGAAACAGCCGGTTGCCCAGGTAAACCACGCCTACGCGGACACCACTGCATCGCTACACGGCACCATCGCACTGCTTGCGGCGCTGCGCGTCGCCGAGGCGACCGGGACCGGGCAACGCATCGAAGTGCCGTTGTACGACGCCGTGCTCGCGAGCTACAGCGAAGCCAACAACGCGCTCCTGCCCGAGCCCGACGACCGCAACATGAACCCCATCTACGACGCGGCGGCACACGGCATCATTGCCACCGCCGGCGCGGCGCGACTCATCTGGCGCCTGCTGGTGACGAATTTCGGGCTCGAGGATCCCGCACCCAAGGACGCGGAGATCCCGCTGAAAGCCCGGGCGAGGCACGACGCGATCGAACGCTGGATGAGCGAGCAGCCATCGCGGGAGGCGTTGCTCGCAGCGCTGGCCAAGGCCGGAATCGCCAGTGCTCCGGTGGTGCCGATGCTCGATGCATTGACCGGGCCGCTAGCGCAGGAGCGCGACCTACTAGTGGAAGTCGACGATCGCCGCGGGGGCACGCGTCCGGTCGTGCGTCCACCCGCGCGCTTTTCCGCCTCGAAGAACGCGATTCGAGCGCAAACTCCCCGTCGCGGCGAGCACAATCGCAGCGTGCTCCGGGAACTGCTGCGCTACAGCGACGATCGCATCCGCGAACTCGAGCAGAGTGCGGTTCTCTCCGCTTCGGATCCGAGCGAACGCTGACGGGCGCCCGCTGCTAGGAGTCTGCGCGGCCGATTCTCATGCTACACCTCACAGGCTTTCACAGGTGTTGGCCCGAGTGCGTGGTTGCGCCGGGATGGCAGCTAGAGGGGCCCCGTCTCAATGGATTCTCGATTCGAGCCTCGGGTGAAGCCGCGCAGGGGCAAGAACGACAGGCTCTGAAGCATCGCCATGGTCAGAAAGAATCCGTGATAGACCCCGAGCCGGTTCTCCGTCGCGCCGAGGGTCTGGTCGAGGAAGATCCCGACCGCAATCGGAGCCAGGGCCCGAACCCCGTTGGTGATCACACCGGAGATCACCAGGGTGCGGGCCGGGGCTTCGGGCGGGGAAAGTTGAAACAGCACCTGGGTATCGGCGAGGCCAAAACCCGCGGTGAGCGCGGCAAAGGCAAAGAAGAAAAACAGCAGCAATGCGAGGTTTTCGGGGCTGTTCGAATCGATTCCGGTCAGCAACAAGAGCAGTCCCGCCATCCCCAGCGCGGTGACGCGAAACACGGGTGCCGAACCGATGCGATCCGCGATACGGCCCCACAGATAGAGTGACGCCAGGCCGCCGCCGTAGTACGCGAGGGTGGTGAGCATGATCTGGCTGTCGTCGAAGCCGATTTCCCGGCGCATCATCACGATGACAAACGGCAGCGTCGACGCTCGAATCGAGGCGCAGAGCGTGATTCCGATCAGATAGCGCTGCAACTTCGAATCCTTGCGCACCCGCGCAAACGCCTCACGCACGCGAATCTTGGCCCGAGTTCGCTCGCTGCGTTCGGGCATTCTCGCGATCAGCGCGAGGCGCAACACGCCGCACAGCCAGGCCGCTGCGAACAGCGGTGCGAAGTCGCCAGGGTTGTAGGAGAGCCATTGCTGGGCGGCGACAAAGTAGATCATCAGTGCGAGATGCCAGCTGCTGCGAATCGTCCCAAAGAACCGGCCGATGCGATCCGACTCGACATAGCTGCGCAACATCGGAAACCAGACGGTGTTGCCCACGTTCAGGCCCGCCGCCACCAGGGCAAAACTCGCGAGTACGATCAACCGCACGCCGGCTTGCTCGAGACTCAACAGCGGATCGAGAAACAACAGCGGGAGTGCCGCGATCAGGGCCGCGACCTGACCCAACAGCAGGATGGTTCGCTTGCGAACCCGCGCGATGGCGCGCAGCGTCGGGAGCTGCAACACCTGCAATCCGGGCAGAAACGCCCCCTGTAGACCGATCTGGAATTCGCTCGCGCCCAGCGTCACCAGCAACAGGGTGGGGAGGTGTTCGGTGTAGACCTGCCAAAACGTCATGCCGGCGGGATGGCTCGTGATTGCGAGCAGCCGCCCGCGGGCCCGGGTAGCGGGATCCAGGGGAGGTGACGCTGCTTCGAGTTGGGTCTGCGACGGGTTCATGTTGAGAACAGGGGTCGATTCGCTGTGAGATTCGGTTGGAGAATGAGATTGCGGACTGCGCAACTTGCTCATGGGTTTACCGGACTCACCGCCCGATGATTCCCTCGAATCATGTCACAGTTTTTATTGAGTTCGGCGTTTCTCGTCAAGCTTTCTCACCTCGGTTCCGAGCAAATAGATCAGGTGAACGCCGGATAGATTACTCGGCCACAATCCGCGGGGGAGGGGAGCCACAGTTACAGGAGAACTATTGATGCGCTTGTCATCAGAACGCTTCCGTCACGATTTCGACCCCCGTGAACAGCGAGATGAGATGGAACTCCAGCTCCTGCTGGTCGAGGACAGCCCGGATGATGCGGCGCTCATTCGCCATGCCTTTGCCCGGTCCAATCCGGTTCGCTTCGATGTCGATAGTGTGACGGACCTCGAGAGTGCAACTCGCTGCATGGAAGATTGTCAATATGACGCGGTGTTGCTGGACCTCGGACTCCCGGACAGCTCGGGGGCGCTGACCTTTCAATGGGCTTGTCCCCATACGGCGAATTGCCCCGTGATCGTGTTGAGCGCGAGTGAGGATCCACACCTGATCGCGACGGCCGGCAGCTATGGCATCTACGACTATCTGATCAAGGACCACATCGATCGCAATTCGCTGCCCGCGACCATCATCGAAGCGATCGCCGGTCACGCGCACCAGTTTGGCGGCTGACGCGGCGGTCTCGCCGGAGCCGTTGACGCAACTAATTGATTTTGGGTCGGTTTTCGGATGCAGGCCCAGGCGGGCTCCGCCGGGTCCCGCGATCCTGTGGAGCGCGGCCGAGGCCGTCTCTCAAGTTGTGCCGGTGCGCTGCCGAGTGGGCCCGGTTGACGGGGCAGACTGGATTGCCTAAATAAGCGAGAACATGTCGAACCGAGTGCGAACTCACGATCAGAACCTTCTAGACCTGCTTTTACTGGCTTTACAGCCCTTAATCCAGCGGGAGGAGGTTCTGTCCGCGTAGCGCTCATCAGGCGACCTTGATTATTTCAGATCATTCTGGTGCCGAGCAATCCGCGACACTCGTACAGACCGAAACACAATCACCACAACTTGTACGCGAAACCCTCTCCCGCCTATCCGGCCGGAGGGGGTTTCGCGTTTTCCAGTCATTTTCGCAAAGCAATCCGCAACTCCTTCTGGCACCGATCGGAACGAACCCAAATCGTATCGAACCGTTTTGAAGATCAGGAGTGTGTCAGTCATGTCGAATCAAACCAGAGAAGTCAGCGAACCCGAGCCAAGCGAAACTGCCGAGGCCCGAGCCGCGGGGGCATCGCGCCATCGCGCCGCCCCGGGCATGCCCGCCCATCACTACAAGCCCTTTCCACGGCAGAGGCTGCCGGACCGGACTTGGCCCGATCGCACGATTGATCGCGCGCCGCGCTGGTGCAGCGTCGATCTGCGGGACGGGAACCAGGCACTCGTCGAGCCCATGGGCCCCGAGCGCAAGCTGCGCATCTACCAGGGGCTCGTCGAAATCGGGTTCAAGGAGATCGAAGTCGGCTTTCCGGCGGCCTCCGAGACCGAATACCAGTTCGTGCGCGAAATCATCGAAGGGGGTCATATCCCCGACGACGTCACGATCCAGGTTCTGACCCAGGCCCGGGAGGATTTGATCGTTCCCACGGTCGAGTCGATTCGCGGGGCGCGCCGAGCCATTGTTCACGTCTACAACTCGACCTCGACCCTGCAGCGGCGCGTGGTCTTTGGCCTCGAGCGAGACGCGGTCGTCGATATCGCGGTTCGCGCGGTGCGACGCGTGAAGGAACTTGCTGCCGAGTTGACGGGGACCGAAGTGATTCTCGAGTACTCGCCCGAGAGCTACACCGGGACCGAGCCCGAATTTGCCGTCGAAATCTGCGAAGCCGTGCTCGACGAGTGGGGCGCCACGGCGGATTTGCCAGTGATTCTCAACTTGCCTTCAACCGTGGAGATGGCGTCGCCGAACGTTTACGCCGACCAGATCGAAGCCTTTTGCCGAGCGCTCTCCCAGCGCGAGCGGGCGGTGATCAGTGTGCATCCCCACAACGACCGGGGCTGTGGGGTGGCGGCGGCCGAGTTGGCGCTGATGGCCGGGGCGGAGCGGGTCGAGGGGACCCTCTTCGGCAATGGCGAACGCACGGGCAACGTCTGTCTGGTGACCTTGGCGCTCAACATGATGAGCCAGGGTGTGGACCCGCAGCTCGACTTCGGCGACATCAACCGCGTGGTTGAACTCTCGGAGCGCTGCACCCGGCTGCCCGTTCACCCGCGCCACCCCTATGCGGGTGAGCTGGTCTTTACGGCCTTTTCGGGGTCCCATCAAGACGCCATTCGCAAGGGTCTCGCCGCCCGGGAGAAGGCGGACGCGAGCGAGTGGGAAGTGCCGTACTTGCCGATCGATCCGGCGGATGTGGGACGCGACTACGAGGCCGTGATCCGCATCAACAGCCAGTCGGGCAAGGGTGGGCTCGCCTATGTGATGCAGCGCGATCACGGCTTCGATCTGCCGCGCAGGTTGCAGATCGAATTCAGCAAGAAGGTCCAGCGTCTCGCCAACGAGAGCGGCGAGGAAGTCAGTTCGAAGCAACTCGGAGAGATCTTTCGCGATGAGTATCTCGATGCAAAGGGGCCCTTCGAGTTGACGGAAGTTTCGTGGGATCGCGGCAACGCCACAGGCTCCGGCTGTCGCGTCGTTGCGAGCGTGTGGAGGGACGGAAAGTGTCATTCGCTCGACGGCACCGGAGGGGGTCCCGTGCACGCGTTCGTCGACGCGCTGTCTCGAGAGTTCGACATCGAACTCGAGGTGCGAGACTACAGCGAACACGCACTCGGATCGGGCGCGGACGCAAGGGCTGTGGCCTACGTCGAACTCGCTGCGACGACTGCCACCGGAATGGCCACGTGTTTTGGCGTCGCAACGGACGAGAGCATCGTGATTGCCCCGGTTCGGGCGCTGCTCGCCGGGTTCAATCGGTTGTTCCGGGAACTCGAGGCAGCGCGAGACCGCGAATAGGCTGCATCGTTCCTGCAAGGCCCAGTGCCGGCCGGCCCGCGGCGTCAGGTCGCGAGCGCGTGAACCCAGTGCAGCAGCCCCAGTGCAAGTGCCGGGACAGTCAGTCGCGTTGGCCAGCGAGCCGACTGCGCAGCCGTCCCGGCCAGGCTCGGCTTTGCGTGTGCCAGGTTCGGTTTGAACAGCAGCAGGGCGGCAAGGCCGAGCATCGGGAACGCCAGTGGATGCTGTTCCAGCGCGGCGCCCCATTGCAGCTGACCGACGAGCAAGAGCGCGCGGGTCATGCCACAGCCGGGACACACAAGACCGGTGATGGCGTAAAACGGGCAGGGTACGCCCAACCCCGCAAGCGACAGCAGGTCGCGATCGAAAACCGCGAAGAGCAGTCCCGATAAAACGACTCCGAGGATCAAGCCACCGCTCAACATACGAAGCAGGCGATTTGCGCGTCCCGAGCGCCGAGTCGACGGTTGCCTAGCCGACAATTCGATTGAGCTCGAGTTGGTGAATGCAATCTGCCACGATGCCAAAGCCAAACAAGGTCGCGATCACACTGAGAACCGGAAGCCCGTCGGTAGTAGGAAGCTGTCTGCGCTCTTGAATTTCGACGATCGCGGTGCCCATTTTATACTGGTAGTAGAAGTGGTAGAGCCCGAAGGTGAGAAAACACAGGAGCAACCACAGCCAAAAGCTGAACTCGTCGCGTTCCAACAGGTCGTTGCACGCTTGCATCTGTCGGTAGTTCCAGTACAGATCGAAGAGAAAGCAGGTGAGCAGGCTCAGTAAGAAATAGAGCGGAATGTTTGCTGTGTGATCGCGTTCGTCATAGGTCATAGGTCATTGGTTTGCCGATTTGGGTTTCCCGTTTCAGATCATCAGTTCGAGCAGGTGCGGCCCAGAGTCCGCCAGTGCCCGGGTGAGCCCGATTGAAAAATCTTCGACGCTCTCGATTCTGGTCCCCGGCACTCCGCAGCCCTTTGCCAGCGCTACCCAATCGAGTTCCGGTTGTTCGAGGCTGGTGAGATTTCGAGCCTTCGGCCCGGGTTCGACGTTCCCCGACCGCGCAAGTTCGATCTGCAAGATGCGGTAGGCCCGGTTGGAACAAAGCACGGTGACCACATCGAGGCTCTCGCGCGCCTGGGTCCACAGCGCCTGCAAGGTGTACATGCCGCTGCCGTCGGCTTGAAATGCGATGACCTTGCGGTCCGGGCACGCGATCGCGGCCCCGGTGGCGCAGGGAAGTCCCTGGCCGATTGCGCCGCCGGTAAGCGACATCAGACTGTGTCGCTTTGCGCCCCCCGATGGTGCGTAGAACGGAAGCGAACTCGTCGCTGCTTCTTCCATCACGATCGCGTTGTCCGGCAGCTCGAGCGCCAGCACGGCGCCGATCGAACCTGGGTCGAGAGCGGCACTGGGATCGGGTCCGGTCGGTGGTTTCGCTTCGAATGTGCGCTCGTCGCCCCCTCCGATACAGCCGGCCAATTCGCTGAGGGCCAGGCCTGCGTCGTCGCCGGGTTCTGCCAGCACGAGTTGACGCTCGTCACTCACCAGGCTGCTTTCAATTCCCTCGTAGCCAAAGAAGCTCACCGGGGGGCGAGCGCCGGCGAGCACCACGACATCACAATCCGAAAGGGCAGCGCGAGCCTGGTCGGGGAAGTAGGGTAGTCGCTCGAACGCCGGCACCCCCGCTCCGCGCTCCCAGCGCGCGGGAAACGTCTCCACCAGGCACTTGGCGCCCAGCGCTGTTGCAATGCGAGCTGCGGCGCGTTGCCCGGCAACCGTGAGTGCGTTGCCTCCGATCAAGAGTCCCACGCGACCGGCTGCTTTGATTCGCCTGGCGGCAGCTTCGGGATCCACCGCCCGAGACAAGAGCTGTCGCCTGCTGGGTCGAGGGTTCCCGGGACGGTCCTCATCAGCCGGTCGCCATTGATGGTCTGCCGGGATGATCAGGGTCGATACACCTGCGGGTGGCCCGTTTGCTGCCGCGATCGCGGCCACCAGGTCCGCTTCGAGCTGAGCCGGAGAACAGCTTGCATGCAGCCAATCGCTGACCGGACTCGCGATGGACTGGATGTCACTGGTGAGCGGCGCGTCGAACTCGCGATGCCAACTCGCTTGATCGCCGATCAGGTTGACGATCGGCGAGCGCGCCCGCCGCGCGTTGTGGAGGTTCGCCACGCCATTGGCAAAGCCGGGGCCGAGGTGGAGCAGGGTGAGGGCAGGTTTGCCGCTCATGCGACCATACCCGTCCGCCGCGCCGGTGCAGACCCCTTCGAACAGGCCCAGTACCGCGCGAATCTGGGGTACGCCGTCCAACGCTTCCAACAGGGGCAGTTCGGTGGTGCCCGGATTGGCAAAGCAAACTTCGACGCCCGCTTTGGCTGCGGCCCGCATGGCCGCTAGCGCCCCGGTCTCCACAGCCACAGCACCTCCACCGCCTGCGCGGGCCGTGCCCGACGCCTTGGCGCAGTAGGGACCATCAGGGCGCATGGGCGGGTTGCTCCTCAACGATAGGATCCCGAGCATACACGTTCCCGTGGGGGATTCCGGGTCGCTCTGAAAATGCTGCGGGACCACTCGAACAGCCGGTTCGACAGCGCTGCTCTCGCTCTCTCGATTTTTCTCGATCTGATGACGACTGCGCTACAGAGAGCCTTGAACAGCGCTCACACTGGGATCATTCGAGTCGGTTGGCGGATCGCGCTGGGAAATTGAGGAAATTGAGGCGGAGCGCGTGAACCCGGAACCCGAAGCGGTCATCGTCGGAGCAGACCCTCGCGACGAGTTGAAGCGAGAGCTTTCGCTCGCAGACGCGGTCTTCCTCGTGGTCGCGTGCGTGATCGGCGCAGGCATTTTCTTCACGCCCGGACGCGTTGCCGAACTCATTCCCCACCCCGGCTGGATCCTCGCGGCGTGGCTACTCGGCGGGGTGTTGTCTCTGGCTGGCGCCCTCGCCAACGCCGAACTGGGGGCCATGTTTCCGCACGCGGGTGGCAACTACGTCTACTTGCGCGAAGGCGTCCATCCCATCGCCGGCTTCTTGGTCGGCTGGTTGAGCTTCTTTGCCATCTTCGCGGGCACGATCGCAGCACTTTCCGCCGTGGCCGCCCAGGTGATTTGCGCCGGGTTGGGGATCAGCAACGATTGGTTGATTCCGATCGCGATCGGGATCACCTTGGCTTGCTCTTTGTTGAATGTTCCCGGCGTGCGCACGGGAGCCGCGGCAAACAATCTGATGTCGAGCATCAAGATTGCCGCGCTGGTCGCCTTCTGCGTGTTCGGCCCCATGTTGGGGAGAGGCGACTTCTCTCGGCTCATGCCCGCAGCACTTCCAGAGGGGGTCTCCACTCCGACCCTGATGGGGCTCGGGCTCGCAATGTCTCCGATTCTCTTCAGCTATCTGGGATGGAATTCTTCGGTCTACGTGGCGAGTGAAATCCGCAATCCGGGGCGCAATCTGCCCATCTCGTTGTTCGTCGCGCTCGCGATCTGTACCGGACTCTACCTGGCCGTCAATTGCGTTTATCTATACGCGCTGCCGCTCGAAACCTTGACCGGGGTCGTCGATGCGGGGAAGGCGTCTGCGCTGGTTCTGTTCGGACCCGTCGGAGGGACCCTGGTCGGCATCTTCGTGTTGGCCTCGGTGGTGGGCACCACCAACGCAACGGTCTTGCTCGGGCCGCGGATCGTTTACTCGATGGCGCTCGACGACCTGTTCTTCCGCGGTGTCGCCAAAGTGGATCCGGATTTTCGCACCCCCGTCGTTGCGATCTGGGTCCAGGCGGCGGCGACGATCGGCATCTTGATGGTTTTGGGGAGCTTTCCCAGCGCGCTCGATTTTACCACGTTTGCAATTTTGCTGGCCTCGATGGCCGACGTCGTAGCGCTGTTTCGACTGCGCCGTCACCAACCCGAAAGATCGCGTCCATATCGCGCGTGGGGCTATCCCTGGGTCCAGGGTCTTTACTTTCTGGCCATGGCGGCGATCGCCGGCACGATGATCCAGGGCCGACCGCTGGAATGCCTGCTGGGTGCGGGCATGCTTGCCGCCGGGCTGCCTTTCTACTTTCTGTTTGCTCGGCGGAGTCGAGCCACTCGAGACTGATTCCCCTGGCGCTTCCGTCGAGCGCCGTGCTCCTGTAACCTCGCGCCCGGTACCGCAAAATTGGACGTGACCGCCATGACTACGAGCAAATCCGGGCAGTTCCGGCACGACTTCGACAAATTGAGGCGCCTTCCCCCCTACAGCCTGGGTGAGGTGATTGCGCTGATGCGCGCCGCCCGGCGGGCCGGAGAGGACATCGTCGATCTCGGCATGGGGAATCCCGATCTGCCGAGCCCGCCTCATGTGATCGAGAAGATCGTCGAGGCGGCGCACAACCCGAAGAACCATCGCTATTCCGAATCGCGCGGCATTCCCAACCTGCGTGCCGCGATCACCGAATGGTACGACCGACGCTACGGCGTCACCCTCGACCCGGACGGCGAGGCGATCGCAGTGATCGGCGCCAAAGAAGGTTTTTCGCACTTCGTGCTGATGACGGTGGGGCCGGGGGACGTCGTGCTGTGTCAGGACCCGGCGTATCCGATTCACCAGTACTCGGTGATCATCGCCGGGGGTGACTTGCGCGCGGTCCCCTTGACTCCGGATACCGATTTCATCGAGAACCTCGATCAGGCGATCAAGCGCACCTGGCCCAAGCCCAAGCTCTTGATTCTCTCGTTTCCCGCCAATCCCACCGCCCAGGTCGTGGATCTCACTTTCTTCGAGCGCGTCGTCGAATTTGCCCGGGAGCACGACTTGATGGTGCTGCACGATTTCGCCTATGCGGAAATCGCGTTCGATGGCTA
>SMVB01054722.1_pt1 | contig 35616 bp, 37 predicted proteins | sample 2456461 | NCBI WGS metagenome assembly SMVB01 (sample SAMN11095934, study PRJNA526329) | marine sediment metagenome | biome: Marine sediment; feature: Surficial sediment; material: Deep marine sediment; isolation source: Hadal surficial sediment | place: Pacific Ocean | collected 2014-05 | depth...
GGCGACGGTATAGAGGACGCCGTCGATGTAGCTCGGCGTCGAGCGTGACACGTAGAGAGGGTGCGGGCTGAAGTTGTCGCCCCGCCAGACCCACTGGATCTCGAGGTCCTCGAAGTTGCTGGCATCGACCTGGTCCAGGGACGAGTAGCGGGTGCCCCAGGCATCGCCACTCTGGTAGCGCCACTCCCCCTCCGGACTGCCTCGATCCTGGGCGATGGCCACGGCTGGTACGGCGACGAGGACGCCGAGCGCCAGGGTTAAAGAAACTTCGAGGGTTCTGCGCCGAAGGCGACTCGGGACTGTTCTCATCTTCATTCCTCCCAGAGTTGTTAAGACAGTGGGTTTCAGAATTGCTCAAAGCCGGAGACGACGGAAAGGATAGGAAGTTTCAAAGCCTGGTCGGGACGTTCCACTAGAATTTCTCCAGCTTGCGACGTGGCGTCACGTCATTCAGTACCGGCGACAATAGCAAAGGGTACGTAGTAAGACAAGGCGGTGAGGCCGGGAGGTTCTTGGGCACGCATGTCTGGATGATTGGACGGGATCCGGGAGCGCGGACTTGACCAACATCGCCATCACCACGCACATCGCGGGGGCGCGAGGATATTGGTCCATGCTGTCCTTGCTGTTCGGTGACGCATTACGCCGAAGTCGGGTTTACTTAAATAAATGCTAGCGGTAGGCCGCTTGTATCGAGGGAACATTATTGTCATACTTTGTGCACATTATTTGGATTAGTGTACAGCGTATGACAACCAAAGCTAAAGGCCTGCGCCTGCAATCGGCTCTAGAAGCCGAGATCGCTCGTGAAGCCGAGACCCGCGGAAAGTCCTGGTCCGCGATGGCAAACGAGCTCCTTACCGAGGCGATACGGCTTCGGAGAGTTCCCGGGATCGTTTTCGTGGACGGGCCTTCCGGCCGCCGAGCCGCCCTCGCCAGCACGGGGTTGGATGTGTGGGAGGTCATCTCGGTGTGGCAGGAACTCAATGATGCGGAGAGCTATGGCGAGCTACGCGCGAACTTCGACTGGCTTTCGGAGGCGCAGCTTCGAACGGCGGTGGCGTATTACAAACGCTACCCGTCCGAGATCGACGCGCGCCTTGCTCGTGAACGTGAGTGGACTCCCGAGAAAGTGAGAAAGGAGCTTCCGTTCGCCGTGCGCGAGAGATCGCGACGATAGCTACTCTGCGCTTCCTGCTCGACGAGGATGTCAATCCGGCGGTTGCGCACGCCAGTCGCGGTCTCCGCCTAGATGTGGTCAGCGTTCACGAGGTCGACCGCCGCGGCCAGAGCGACCAGGACCAGCTCGAATTCGCTGTCGTAGAGGGACGGATTCTCGTCACTCGCAACCGAGACGATTTCATTCGGTTGACGGTAGCCTTCTACCAAGCAGGGAGGGCGCACTCTGGCCTCATCATCATTCCCCACACGCTTCCCAACAACGAGCCCGAGCGCATCGCGCACGCTTTGAAGAACTGGAGTGAAGGCCACTCGGAACACGAGCTCGAGTACGGAATATTTTTTCTCGATAAGTGAGGTGGCTCAGCGTCGGGATGCTAGAGTCGGCACGTCTATACAGGAGCTCGCGACGATGCACGTTCGAACGATACTGATGAGTTGCCTTTTGGCCGGAGCTCTCGCCCAGAGCTCTCCCCTTCCAATCGACGCCCTGGCTCGAACGGTCTGGATCGAGGAGTTCGACATCTCTCCCGATGGCAAGCTCATCGCTTTCAAATCCGCGAAGGCGGGCACCTATGACATCTGGACCGTGCCGACCGCGGGCGGCGCGCCGACACAGCTGACCCGGATGCCGGGCCGGGAGATGAACCCGCACTTCAGCCCGGACGGTAGCCACATCGTGTTCGAGGCGGATTTCGGCGGCACGAATGTCCGCGACCTCTATCTCGTCCCGACCGGCGGGGGGGAGCCTCAGCGGCTCACCGACCATCCTCTCGACGACCGCGACCCGTCCTGGTCACCGGACGGCGCGCTCTATTTCACGACACAGATGTTCTGGGATCGTTCTTTGGTGGTAATGGACGTGTCGACCCGCGAGATCCAGCGCGTGGGTCCCGGAGGCGGCACCGTGTCGCCGGACGGAAAGATGGTCGTGTTCACCGCAAACCGAAAACCAAAGGACGACGATCAAAGCAATCGCGATATTTACGTGATGTCGGCAAGCGGCGGCGAGGCGCGTTTGCTCACACCTGACACGTTCGATGCGCTCGACGCCGCACCCGTCTGGTCTCCCGACAGCCGCAAGGTCGCGTTCATCTCCGACCGCAATGGGTGGAACAATCTCGGCGTCATCGACGTCGTCACGGGCGAGACGCATATGCTGCTCGAAGAGCCCGTCGAGCACAGCGAGCCGCGTTGGTCCCCGGACGGAAAGTGGATCTCTTTCACGAAGAACCTCGACTATCACTACCACCTCTTTCGCATCCCGGCGGACGGCGGCGCGGCAGACAGAATCACGACCATGGACGGGGTCAATGGCGGGTCCTCGGCGACCGGTCAGACGCGTGGGAATCATCGGTGGCATCCCAACGGCCGTGAGATCGTCACGACGCATTCCGATCCAAGCAGGACGGGAGACTTGTGGATCCTGCCCGCCGCGGGCGGAGCGGCACGACAAATTACGAACCATCAGGCAGAAGCCTTGAGGGATCCCGAGCTCTTCGTCTGGCCCGAGCTCATGGAATATCGAAGCTTCGACGGCCTCGAAGTCGCCGGCCTCGTGTACAAACCCAAAGGCAGCCATGCGGGCGACGAGTTACCGGCGCTTTTTTTCTTCCGCGCCAACTCGAACGGGCAGCATCCGGTTCAGTGGCACCCCTACGTTCAATATTTCGTGAGCCGCGGCTATCTCGTCTTCGCGCCGAACTTTCGCGGCAGCACGGGCCGAGGCAAAGCCTATCGCCAAGCCGTGCACACCCATGGCGGCGACCACGATTTGCGCGACGCTTTTCTCGGCATGGACCGGCTCGCCGCGGATGGGTGGGTCGATCCCGATCGGGTGGGTGCTTTCGGCGGATCGACGGGCGGATTTTTCACCACGAGCGCAGTCACCAAAGACCCCGAGCGTTTCAAAGCCGGCGTCGTATGGTACGGCTCGACGGATCTCGTCACCCTCTCCACTTACGGCAGCATGGAGGGCTGGAACCGCTATCTCATCGGCAAGACGCCGCTCGAGAACCCCGAGAATTACTACAGCCGCTCGATCATCTATCACGCCGCACGCGTCACGACACCGCTCTTGTTCTTGTACGCGCAAGGCGACGCGGCGGCCCGATTCCAGCAGATCGAGCAATACGGCGTGCAAGCGCTCATCCACGGCAACTGGTTCGACTGGGTCGTCTACGGCGCTGAGCCGCACGGCTGGTACCACTGGCGCCCAGACTCGGTGGAGAAATCGCTCATCGCGATGGACCAGATGTTCGACACCTTCATCCTCGGCAACGAGCACGACGTCAAGGCGACCGCCCGTTCGCAGCGCGAGGGGGTAGAGCTGCGGCGCAATCCCACGATCGATTTGTGGAACTCGCTCGTAAACGGGCGCCGGTGACTCAACTCATCGTGGTAACGCTCGCCGACACTACGTATTCGTCTAGCTCGACGAGGAGCTTTGCCTTGGCGTCCGCCGTGAGAAAGCTCGCTTCGAATGCGTTGCGGGCGAGGCCGTGCAGATCGGCGCGCTCGAGGTTCAACGCTTTTTGCACGCCTAAGAAATTCTCTTCGATGTAGCCGCCGAAGTAAGCGGGATCGTCAGAGTTCACGGTCGCGCACAATCCCGCGTCGAGAAGTTTTTTCAAGTTGTGATCCTCGAGGCGGTCGAAGACGCGGAGCTTGACGTTCGAGAGCGGACAAACCGTGAGTGGAATCTGACGCTCGCGCAAATGATCGACGAGCGCCGGGTCCTCGAGACAGCGAACACCGTGATCGATCCGGGAGACGTGAAGGTCGGTTAGCGCCTCCCATATGTAGGCGGGTGGTCCTTCCTCCCCCGCATGCGCCACGGTGCGGAATCCCTGTTTGCAGGCTTCGTCGAACACGCGGCGAAATCTCGAGGGTGGATGACCCATCTCCGAAGAGTCGAGCCCGACGGCAGCGATCTGGCCTCGGAACGGCAGTGCCTCTTTCAGAGTCGCCATCGCCGCTTCCGCGCTCAAGTGGCGCAAGAAACAGAGAATCAGCTCGGAAGACATCCCCCACGTTCGCTCCGCTTCGTCGAGCGCGCGCCGGAGGCCTCGAAGGACGGTCTCGAATGCGACGCCCCGCGCCGTATGGGTTTGGGGATCGAAGAAGATCTCCGTGTGGTAGACGTTCTGAGACGCGGCCTTCTCGAGATAGGCGAAAGCCAATTCGTAGAAGTCCTGCTCGTGCAGCAGGACGGCCGCACCTTGATAATAGGCGTCGAGAAACGACTGCAAGTCATTGAACGCGTATGCGTTTCGCACTTCTTCCACGGTGGCGAACGGAAGTGCTATGTCGTTGCGTTTGGCGAGCTCGAACATGAGCTCGGGCTCGAGCGAGCCTTCGATGTGGATGTGGAGCTCTGCTTTCGGAAGGCCGCGGATGAAGGCTTCGATGGATGTTGTGTCGTTCATGTGGTTCATTAAACCTGGGTCCGGGGCGGCTAATTCGGCTAATTCGACTAATTCGACTAATTCGACTAATTCTATGATACGGGGTAGAGAGGCTTGCGTAAAGTTGGCTTGGCGTCGCGTCGCGCGTTTCAGCTACCATCCCCCGCATGACCCAAGAGAAGCTTTGCGTCGCCGTCCTCGGGGCTGGGAAATGGGCCGAATTCGCCCATATTCCGGGCTGGCTCCGTGACCCGCGTGCGGAAGTCGTCGTGCTCGCGGACGTAGAGGCGCAGCGCGCCGAAGCGCTCGCATCCGGCTTTGCGATCCCCGAAACGACCAACGATTGGCAAGCGGCCATCTCGCGCGCCGACGTCGACGTCGTGGATATCGTAACGCCCTCGCATACCCATCACGAGCTCGCGCGCGCGGCACTCGAGTCGGGCAAACACGTTCTATGCGAAAAGCCCGTGGCCTACGATTTTCGCGAAACGCTCGAAGCCGCTGCGCTCGCCAAAAAAAGGAGTCTCAAGACCAAGCTCGGCTTCACTTTTCGCTACAGCCCCGGTATCCAATACGCCAAGTCGCTCATCGACGAGGGCTTCGTCGGACGCCCCTATTTCTTCAACGGCTACGAGCAGAACTCGCAATGGCTCGACCCGGACGAGCCGCTCCGCCAGGCGCAGATCGAATCGGACACCAAGACGATCCAAACCCAGTCGCTCGAGGGCTACGGCGCCCCCATCATCGATATCGGACATTGGTGGGTCGGCTGCGACTTGACGCGAGTCACGGGCATCATGCAGAACTTCATCCCCGAGCGACGGGTGCGCGGCTTCGAAGGCCGGCGCCGCATGAACATCGACGACGGCGATGTGTTCATCGGCGAGTATACGAACGGCACCCTCACCTCGATCCAATCGAGCTTCGTCACGATTGGGAACTATCCCGGCGTCGAAGCGCGGATCTACGGTGAGAAGGGCGCCATCATCTGCCGGCTCGTCGAAGAGTTTGGCGTCGCCGAGACCATCCGCATCGCGACGCCGGACGACGTGGAGTTCAAAGAGCAGACGATCCCCGAACGCTTCTACCCTGCCGCGGGGCATGCGCGGGAATCGTGGCGCAGCCTCTTCTACGCCAATCTCATCAAAGACTTCATCGATGAGATCCAGGACGAAGGCGAGCGCAATCAAGGAAACTTCGTCGACGGCGCTTGGGTGCAAGAGACGATTAACGCTGTCGAGATCGCCCATCACGAGAAACGCTGGGTATCGCTCCCGCTGCCGCGATGACCGACGCGCCGCACTTCGAAGCCTGGCTCGATCGTTTCTTCGACGTCTTCTATCGGGACCATCCTGTCACGGCGACGTTCATCGGGCACCACGCATATGACAGCGAGCTCGCCGGAGATCCCGTGGCCGCGCTCGACGATGTGCGTTCGCTTCGCGGCACGCTCGACGAGCTTCCAGAAGAAACGCTCGAGGCCGCTTCGTCTGTCGACCGGAGGCTCGCGCGCGGTTTCCTCGCGACCGAGCAGTGGGAGCTCGAAGCAAAACGTTGCCTCGGTAACCCCGCTTGGTACACGGGGGAGGCCATCTTCGGCGCCTTTGCTCTTTTGCTCCGCGACTTCGCCCCTATCGAAGAGCGCCTTCAGAATCTGCGCGCCCGACTCGCGGCCGTTCCGGCATTCTTGGAGCAGGCTTCGGCCGAGGTGCGAGCCTCTCCCAAGTCGTGGGCGGAGCGCGCGATGAACGAGTGCGACGGAGCGCTCGCGTTTCTAGAGTCCGGGTGGGAATACGTCGACCATGCATCCGAGCTCGACGAGGACGCCGCGCGTGCGGCGGAAGCGTTCAGGGCCTATCGCGCCCACCTCGAATCTCTTCGTGAATCGAACGACGCGGCCTGCGGCGAGGAGGCGTTCGCGCGACTCTTGCGCGACGGGCACCATCTCGACGTCGACGCCGAAGACATCCTCGAAGTGGCAACCAACGAGATCGCACGGTGCGAGAAAGCCCTCGCGACCGAGGGCGATTGGCGGGCGAAGCTCGACGGGCTCGCCGAGATCCATCCGCCGCGCGCTTACTACTACAAACGCTTTCGCGAGCTATGGGAACAAAGCCGCGCGCTCGCCGAAGATCGAAAGCTCGTCACTTGGCCCGACTATCCTGTCGATTACGTCCCGCGGCCGGCATGGGCGCGCGACGCTGCCCACAGGCTCTACTTTCTTTTCTACCGCTCGCCCGCGCCGTTCGACCGCGCACCCATCGTCGATTACCTCCTGACACCCCTCGCGGACGATCTCTCCGATGAAGCAGCGGAGGACTTCCTTCGCGCGACGAATGACAGCGTCATCAAGCTCAATCACGTCGTCCATCACGGCGGCATCGGCCACCACATCCAGAACTGGCATGCGCAGCGCGCGGCGTCGCGCATCGGGCAAATAGCCGCGGTGGACGGCGCCTCCCGCATCGCCATGCTCTGCGGCGGAACGATGGCGGAAGGCTGGGCTTGCTACGCAACCGACCTGATGGACGAGGCTGGCTTTCTCACGCCGCTCGAGAGCTTCTCGCAGCACCATGCCCATTTGCGGATGGCGGCGCGCGCCGTTGTGGATATCCGCCTTCACCGCGGCGAGATGAGCTTCGAGCAAGCCGAGCGGTTCTACGTCGACACCACCAACATGTCACCGGGCGCCGCGCGCGGCGAAGTGACGAGAAACGGCATGTTCCCTGGCGCCGCGCTCATATATCTCGTAGGTGCCAACGGCATTCACGCATTGCGACGCGAGCTGACCGAGACGCTCGGGTCTCGATTCGATCTACGAGCATTTCACGATCGCTTCTTGTCACACGGCTCGATCCCGGTGAGCTTGATTCGCGAGGCGATGCTAATGGATCCGACGGCGTACTCGAAGTAGAAAGTAGCGAGGCGCTAAAGACAAGATTTAGGGGGTGAGAGCAGCCTAGCCTTCCTGCAATCTAAATATTTCCCGACGGATCTGTACGCGGATTCTAGAGTTCATGCCAAGCACACTGGCGGTTGTCCGCCCAATCGCCGTAAACCCCACGACCTCCCCGTTTGTATCAAGTCGGAAATGCTCGTGCCAAGAATCATTGCGAGGGTGGAACCATCGAGTCAACTCGCCAGTGTCCGGATCCATGCCGGACAGGTTCGGACCCTTCTTGCCGTTGCAGAAGTGGTATGCAAGCGCCAGATTATCTTGAGAGTCTGAACCGTCGTGCTGCTTGGCAACAATGTGCTCGATATGAAAAGTGCTGTCAGGATAGTAGCGTTGGTGGATTTTGCAATACTCACAGAGGTCAGCGGCGCGTTCGCGAACGAAACTCCTAGTTTCGTCAGTCATTTATGGGCAGAAGCACGCGCACGAGCCTTTTGTCCGAAAAAAGCTGTCAAGCCAAAAGTCTTTTTTTAGCGCACGTGGTCGGCGCAACTTGGTCTGGACCAAGTAGTACTTGATCCCCAAGGCCACGGTCACGGTCACGGCAGAAAGCGCTCGTTCGTGCCCGCCTCGGGGAGCCGGCACGCATCGTACTTGCCGAACCAGCGGTATCGGCGCCGCGCGATGAAATCGTAGACCGCGTTTCGGATCGGCCGCGGTACCAAACGAAGCCACGCCACCAACCGCCACACGCCTCCGAGATCGCGCAAAATCTCGAAAGCCGCGTCCGAGCGCTCGTAGAGCTCTTCGCTCTCCGTACCCATTCCTCTGACGTAGAGAATGGTCGACAAGGTTCCGTCCGCCCCCGGATGACGCGCGAGAACGGCGCGCGCCGTCTCACCTTGAAGCTGCGCATAAGCGAGCTTCCCTTCCGGGTCCCGTGCGAGAAGAAAGCGCACCGAGCTGTCGCAGAGCGCGCACACACCGTCGAAAAGCACGACGTCTCTAGCCATGGTGCTCAACCGCTCTAGTAACCAGCCTGATCGATGCGAGCGATCTTCCAGCCGTCCGCCTCGCGCCGCATCGTGGCGACGACTTTGTCGGGCTGGAACGGGGTTCCCACGACGATGTAGCGTTGCTCCCCCTTGATCGCGACGACGATGAGATCGAAGCGCACGGTGGCCTCGGCATCATCGACCTCGACCTTGGCCGACTGGATCGTCACCTTGAGACGGTCCACCCGCTCGAAAGCGGTCGCGAAGCTCGTTTCGAGCGCTGCGCGATCGAGGTGCCGATAGTCCGAATAATAGAAAGTCAGAAAAGACACGAAGCCTGCCGCATCGGCGGCGGCCGCGGCGGCGGCGGCCGCGTTCAAGGTCCCCTTTACTCGCGCTTCTGGCGACAGGTACCACTCCCACGAGAAAAAGCCGATGACAAGCACCGCCGTGAAGGCCACGATAGCCCATCCGTTTTTACCCATGACACGATTGTGCCACAATGAAAGAACACTTGAAAAAACTTCACGACATCGACTGGGCGTCGTGGACGGCGAAGGATCGTGCGACGTTGGTCTTCGTCGTCAAGGACGCTCAGATACTCCTCATTCGCAAGAAACGTGGGCTGGGAGCCGGTAAGATCAACGCCCCGGGCGGCCGTATCGAGCCCGGTGAATCTCCCGTCGAGTGCGCGGTCCGCGAGGCTCAGGAGGAGCTCCACATCACGCCTGTAGCACCCGTTTATCGCGGCGAGAACTTGTTCCAGTTCGTCGACGGCTATTCCATACACGTGCACGTTTTTTGGTCCGGTGATTTTGAAGGCGAGCCCACCGAGACCGATGAAGCCATTCCGGTTTGGGTGCCCGTCGACGCGATTCCCTACGAAGAGATGTGGGAAGACGACTATCTGTGGGTCCCTTTGGTGCTTAGCGGCACGCGTTTCTTAGGACGCTACCTTTTCGACGACGACGTCATGCTCGACCACAAGCTAGAGGTACTAAGTTGATGCGACAGATTGCGACGATTGCTTTGCTCTTCGTGACAGGCTCCTCGGTCGCCGAAGCCGGCTGGGAGATTGCGTTTCTCGGCGGCTGGACGGCCCCTACCTTCGAGCAGACCTTCACCTATCAACCCGATCTCGCTCTCCCCACCTTTCCGGGCATCGACATTCGTCAGGAAGGCGAGTTCTCCTTGAAAGCACGCGGCTCTTTTGCTTTTGGTGGGAGCATCGCCTACTACTTCACGGACTTCTTCGGCATCGAAGGCCGGGTGGATTCCGTCGACTTCCAGATCGATACGGTCGCGCCCAGCTTCATCGCCACCGCTGAGCTTCCCGCGCCGCTTCCGCCCGTGAGCACGACGCTCGATCTCGGTCAGGGTGAAGTGAACGTCGAACGGCTCTACCCGTTCTCGGTCAATCTCAAATTGCGCACGCCGGGCGCGGCGCGCTTCGTGGTCTCCGGAGGCCTCAGCTATTTGCCGAGCCTTCGTCTCGATGCCTCTCAAGAGCTCGGCCTCGGCGTGACAGCGTTGGGATTTCAGCTTCTTCAGGTAGCCAGTGTGGGCGTCACGGCGGTGGCCGCTCCAACCACACCCGACGAAAGTCGGTGGGGATTCAACGGCGGTGCGGGCCTCGAGTTCGACGTCTCCGAAAAGATCGCGATCACGATCGAAGGGCGCGTCTATCGCTTCAAGCAACACACCTTCACGTGGGAAGGGGTCGAGGCGCCGACGACGGCGATCGAAGAGCTCTTGCTCGACCAGCTCGAGAACGAGCTCGACCCGATCCAGCTCGAGCCTATCTATTTTCAGGTGACCGGCGGCATCGTGATCCGCTTTTAGTCCTACTGAGGGAACATAGTCGGGGGCGTGTCCAAGTAGCCTTCGCCTTCGAGGGATTCCATCATCGCTACCAGGGCGTCGATCTCCTCTTCGGTCAAATCGAGGGGTTGGATCTTGGGGTCGAGGTGGGGGTTGGGCTCGCCGCGGCCTTTGTCGGCAAGCTCCTCGATTTGACGCCGAGCGGCGGCTCGGGAAGCGGCTCGATGGGATTCGCGAGCTCCCATTCCGGAGTCGGCGGCGCGCAGCCAGCAAGGATCAAAAGCACGATGAGGACGAGACCGGCAGAGGCTTTGAGCTTCATTTTCGTACAGTATCATTTAGCCCCACCACGTCAGGGGGTTGGGCCTCGCGGTAATCTTCTATTAATATTGACCACACGGTTTCCGAAGTGAGGAGGTGCCCCCGTGAGTCGGATCCCCGAGCTCGAGAGACACCAGCTCTCCCCTGAGCAAACCAAGGTCTATGACGCCGTCCTCGCATCCCGGGGGAGCCTCCACGGGCCGTTTCGCGCCTGGCTTCACAGCCCGGAATTTGCCGAGCGGGCTCAACGACTTGGAGAGCTGGCGCGCTACCAGACGAGCTTCGATCGGCGTCTCAGCGAGCTTGCGATCCTCGTGACGGCGCGGTTTTGGGACGCACAGCTCGAGTGGTCGATTCACGAGCCCCCGGCCCTCGAGGCAGGTCTCTCGGCCGATACGATCGATTCCATACGCCGCCGCGAAACGCCGTCTTTCGAGCTCTCGGACGAGCGCGCCGTCTACCTGTACACGCATGAGTTGCTGCACGAGCACTTCGTCAGCGACGAAGTATTCGCGGCCGCGCTCGGCCACGTCGAGCAACGCGGCATCACTGAGCTCACACTGCTCATCGGCTACTACACTTTGGTGGCGTTCTCGTTGAACGCCTTTCAAATCGAGACCCCCGCCGACGTAAAGCCCAGCCTTCCCGACGCGCTGGGGAAGGCCGGTAACGTCGCTCAGGAGCGCTGAGGCCGAGCACTCGTGAGCGGGAGCGCCAAAATCTCCTCGAGCCGTTCTATCGAGAGTAGGCTGCGGGCCATCAGCTGCACGACGAGAACGGGCTTCTTGTCATCGCTCTTCAAGGTTCTGTGCGACGCGTAGAGAAAGGCCTTTTCGTCTTCCATCGAACGCGTGAGCCGGAGCACACATTCCGAAATGGAGTCTCCGAGCCCAGGATGGCTCTCGAGCACGCGCTCGAAAGAATCCGAGACGTGAAACTGCTCCATCCAACGAATGTCGAGTGCGTTGAGACGGTCCTCGCGAATATCCACGATCTCGATCCCGTCGATATCGGCCTTCTCTTCTCGAAAGCTTTCTCGTTCGTCGGCCTTGGCGCATTTGGCCGCGACGGCGAGCACTTCTTCCACGAGCTCTCGCGCAAAGTCGAGCGGCAACGCTCCGTGCTGGAGTCTCATTTCAATTGTCGTTTCGAAGGTTCAAGTAGACCACGTTCGTGCGCCGCAAGGCAAGTCTTCTCGACCGTGTGGTAATCTCGCCCCCTGCGTCTGGAGGCAACATGAGTGGTCGGGATCGACAGCTAGGAATGGGCCGCGACATCACGCGCCGGGATTTTCTGAACGGTGTCTCCATCGCCGTGACGAGCTCGCTTTTCTCCTGTCGCGGCGAGACGCCCTCCGTCAGCGACGCGCCTTATCCGCCTGCTCTTACGGGGATGCGCGGCTCTCACGATGGGTCTTGGGAGGCGGCGCACGAGATGATAGACGGCGCCACGTGGGCGAGCGCAACAGATACAGGCGAGACCTATGACCTGATCGTCGTCGGGGGCGGCATCAGCGGGCTCGCGGCCGCGCACTTCTTCCGAAAGAGCGTCGGCGATGAGGCGCGTATTCTCGTTCTCGATAATCACGACGACTTCGGCGGACACGCCAAGCGCAACGAGTTCACGAGCAGCAATGGGCGTTTTCTCATCGGCTATGGCGGCAGCCAATCCATCGATACTCCGTCCGGGTTCAGCGACGAGACGATAGGACTCTTCGAAGAGCTCGGCATCGAGCTCGAGCGCTTCCACAGTGCCTTCGATGGCGAGCTCTATTCTTCGCTGGGTTTGAGCCGAGGAACGTTTTTCGACCGTGAGAGCTTCGGGACGGACCGGCTCGTCATCCGCCGCGATTTGTCGTGGGAAGACTTCGCCGCACTCATGCCGCTCGACCCAGAAGCGCAAAGGGATCTCGTTCGACTGCACGAAGAGCCGAAGGATTATCTCGCCGAGCTCGCGCCCGCGGAGAAGAAGCAAAAACTCCGTGCCATCAGCTACCGGGAATTTCTCGAAAAGCACGCGCGGGTCCACGAGCAAGTGCTTCTCTATTTTCAGACGCGCACCAACGGGCAATTTGGCATCGGTATCGACGGCGTCTCGGCTCTCATCGGCTGGCGCCTCGGCTTTCCGGGAATGAAGGGGATCGATCTTCCCACAGGCGCCGTGGGGCGGATGGGACAGCTCGAGCCTGCCCAGAAACGAGACCCGTACATCTTTCACTTTCCCGATGGGAATGCTTCCATCCCGCGTCTCCTCGTCCGCTCGCTGATCCCGACGGTCGCCTCCGGAAACACGATGGAGGATGTTGTCACGGCGCGCTTCGACTATGCCCGGCTCGACGACGAGAGCTCCGCGGTCCGCATTCGGCTCGAGAGCACTGTCGTGCGGGCAGAGAGCGACCAGGAGGGCGTGAACGTCACCTATCTTCGCGGCGGCCAAGCGTCGAGAGTGCGCGGGCGTTACGCAGTGCTCGCGTGCTGGAACTCGGTCATCCCGTACCTGTGCCCCGAGCTTCCCGAAGAGCAGAAAAAGGCGCTCTCATACGCCGTCAAAGTGCCCCTCAACTACACCAACGTCCAGATCCGCAACTGGCAGTCCTTCGCGAAGTTAGGCATCAGCCGCGTCTCCTGCCTGGGCAGCTACTGGTCCGGCGTGGGGCTCGACTTCCCCGTCGCGCTCGGAGACTACGTCCATCCCCGCTCACCCGACGAGCCCATGGTGCTCCACCTCTCGCGGAGCTACACGAGCCCGGGCCAGGCACCCAAAGAGCAATTCCAGACCGGGCGCTACGAGATGCTCTCGACGAGCTTCGAAGATTTCGAGCGCTATATCCGCGATCAGCTCGACCGCATTCTTTCGCCCGGCGGCTTCGATCCCGCCCGCGACATCGAAGCCATCACCGTGAACCGCTGGCCGCACGGCTACGCCTACGAATATGCCTATCTCGGCGAGCCCGAATGGACCGACGAGAACAAGCCTTGCGTCCTGGGCCGAAAGCCCTTCGGGCGGATGGCCATCGCGAATTCCGACGCAGGCGGTGAAGCCTACGCGGACTGCGCTATCGACCAAGCGCATCGCGCTGTCCAGGAGCTAGTGGCGCTCGCCGACTGACGCTTCTCGACTCGACCCATGCGCCGCGCACTCCTCGTCGGTAGTATCGTCATCATCGTCATTAGCGTCTTCGGGCACTATCTGCCGGAAGATCCGCAAGCGTTTGGTCTTTTGACCCTCGTTCCCTCGCTCTTCCTGATCGTCTATATCTTTTGGACCAAGCGCATTCTCGAAGCGCTCATCCTCGCATCGCTCATGGGTTTCCTCATGGTTCACCGCGGCGGTTTTTTCGAAGCCTTCAACGACGCCGTGCTGAAAGTCTTGATGAGCGAGGACATGGCGTGGCTCTTCCTCGTCTGCGGACTGATGGGAAGCATCATCGCGCTCATCGAGCATGCGGGCGGCTCGTTCGCATTCGGTGATTGGGTCTCACGGAGAGCGAAGACCCGAGAGAGCTCTCTTCTCTGGGCTTGGGTGCTCGGGATGGCGATTTTCATCGATGACTATCTCAACTCGCTCACGGTGGGATCGTCGATGGCGCCCGTCACCGACCGCCACAAAGTCTCGCGCGAGATGCTCGCCTATGTCGTCGACTCCACGGCCGCGCCCGTCTGCGTGCTGATCCCGATCTCGACCTGGGGTGTTTTCGTCGGGCGGCTGCTCGAATCGAACGGCCTTGCCGCAGAGGGCGAAGGTCTCGTCTATTTCATGAGGACGATCCCCTATAACTTTTACGCGTGGTTCGCAGCCGGTATCGTGCCGCTCGTCATCCTCGGCATTATTCCCGTTTTCGGACCGATGAAACGCGCCGAAACACGCGCATCCGAGACCGGCGTTCTCGCGCCGCCCGGCTCGGAGAAGATCGACATCAAAGCCGGCGAAGCGCCGTACGTTCCCAAGCGGCCGCGACTCGTGAACTTCTTCGCCCCCATGATCTTTCTTGTCGCCGCGACGATCTATTTCGACGTCGACATGGCGAGAGGCGTCGTCAGCACGATGGCCTTCATGTTTGCGATTTATGTCGTGCAGGATCTCGTGGGCGCGGCGGAGTTCGCGGAATTGAGCGTCAAGGGCATCAAGAACATGTTGTTCCCGCTCTTGATGATGGTGCTCGCCTTCACCTTTGCCGAAGCCAACGAGCAGATCGGCTTCACCGCCTATGTCATCCATGGCGCCGCGCCTCTGATGTCGCCCGCGCTGATGCCGGTCATCACATTCTTCGTCCTCGGCATCACCGAGTTCATCACCGGCACCAACTGGGGCATGTACGTCATCGCGCTACCTATCGTCATTCCTCTATCGCAAACAATCGGTGCAGACCCGGTCCTCGCCGTCGCCGCCGTTCTATCGGCGGGCGTCTGGGGAGCGCATATCTGTTTCTATTCGGACGCGACGATCCTGTCCTCGGCCGCGGCGGGGTGCGACAACTATCGCCACGCGGTCACACAAATGCCGTTTGGCTTCGTCGCTGCTGGTCTCGCCGCCATCGCATTCGTCATCGCGGGCTACGTCACTTGAACACACTCGGCTGGGTTTGTTTTTTTCCATCTCGTTTGAACGAGATGCGCGCTCTCGACCGGTGCTCCTCGCAACTAACACGCACCATAGTTCAACTTTCCTCGAGATCGTCACTGACTGCGCTAGCCCACAACTCGCGCTCCCCGAGCTCCTCGGTCCATTCGCTCTCGCTCGAACGGAGTGACGCGAAATCGTCCGATAGTCCTTTGAGAAAATGCTTGCGGCGATAGTCGTCGAGGGCGTTGGCAAGCACGTTCGACATAGATTCCCCGGCCAGTTCGGCAAGCTCTTTTAACACGTGGTGATCTTCATTCTTTATCCACACCATCTGCGTACTCACACCTCTTTTATCCTTTCGTAGAGCACTCGGGCAAGCTCAGCATCGCGTGGCTCTTCGGTGACAGGACACGACGAAGAGTCCTCCGAAATGTGACGCACATGTATACTACGAAAGTCGGAGCACTCGCTATGAAGCCTTGGTACGCTACATGTCTCGGCCTCCTCTCTCTCGGGGGGGCGTTTTGCGGCGGCGTGGACTCCGACCCATCGGAGAAGTACCAGGCGCCGCGTCGAAGCGGCACGTTCAGCTTCGACGTCTATGTCGATGCCAACACGATCCACCTCGTCCTCGCGGAGTACGATGGAGCGTCGAAAGCGCCCGAGCTGCATCATCGTCGCTCTGAGGACGGTGGCGAAAGCTGGTCCGAGCCGGTTCGCATCGACGAGAACGCGACGCCGGCCTACCTGCCCTATCGCGGCGTCGACCCTCAGATTGCAGCGTTCGAGGACGCCATCGTCGCCATCTGGACGACGGCAGGCGACGACGTCTTTGGCTACGGAACAGGACCTCTCGCGACGGCGAGGTCTTTGGACGGAGGCTCGAGTTGGCATCCAGGACCCGACCCTTCGGACGACGGCCTGACGACGGCTCACGAGTTCATCGACTTGGCGGTCGACGCGGACGGAGACTTTCATCTCGTCTTCATCGATGATCGGGACGAGACGGAAAACATTCGCCGCGGCTTGCGCTACGCGCGCTCGTCGGATTCCGGCGCTCACTGGAGCGCCAATGCCACGGTCGACGACCACATCTGCGGCTGCTGCTGGACGCACCTCCGCACGGATAACGAGGCTCTCTACCTTCTCTACCGTGATGAGCACCCGGAGCCGAGCGATATGCGGCTCGCCTTTTCTCCTGACCGCGGCAGCCATTGGGAACAGCGTTCGGTCGCGGGCCGGTTCGATTGGATGCAGCAGGGATGCCCGCACACGACCGGCGGTCTTGCTTTGACCGAATCGTGGCTCCACGCCGTCGTTCAAACGGGAAAAGAGAGCGAGGCCGGCATTTACTACCTGGTCAGCGAGAACCAAGGCCGGGACTGGTCCGACCTGCATCGCCTCGTGGGTGCAGAAGGACATTACGTAGATCTGGCAGCGACGTCCGACCAAGTCGCCGTCGTCTGGCAGGAGCAACGGGGCACCCGCACGGTCATCATCGGAGTGCTGTCGCATGATGCGGGAAAAAGCTGGAGCTCCCACAGTATCCTTTCCGAGACAAAGGCTTCAGCAAGCTATCCTCGCGTCGTGGCAACCGGAGACGGCTTCCGCGCATTCTGGACGGAATCCGAAGACGGAAGGAAGCACCGCTGGACCAGCTCGCGATTTCCGCGCCCTTGAACCTAGTCGAATCCTGACGACAAACGTTTTGGATCCGCCGAGCTCATCCAGCTAGACGCGGCAATGGCGATCAAGCGAAGCGCGTCTTCGCTACCTTCGGTTGCGCCTTTTTCGAAGTCTCCTGCGATCTGGCCCATTTGATTCGTTACATGAGCAAAGCAAATCACCGGTTTCTTGCGCGCGCGAGAAAACGCGTAGAGAGCGGCGGCCTCCATCTCCACGGCGAGCAGGCCGAGGGATTTCGAAGCCTCGATGGCAGCCTCTGTCTCCCGAAAAGGCGCATCCGTCGTCCATGTCGCGCCGCGCACAACCGGGAAGGCTAATGCATCCATTTCCTTGTCGACGCGTTCGATCAGACCTTGGTCTGCTTCGCTAAACTCGGATGGGGGCAGGTAATGGTAGCTGGTTCCCTCATCCCGAAGCGCCCCGCCGTTGAACTTCAGACCTGCTCCAGTCGTAGCACTTTAAGCCGTGAACCTTTACCTTCTTCCCACCCGTGCCGGCGATTACTTCCTCTATTCCGGCGAGCACGATGCTCCACCAACGGCGGAGCCCGTAACCGACTCCGAGTCCACGGCGCAAGAGCTCTGGGCTCGCGCGCGGAAGGGTTACGACCGCCTCACTCGGCGCCGCCGGCAGAAAGAGCTCCTTTTGAAGTCACTTGGCGCTCTCGACCGCGTTCGCATTCTTTACCCGTCGTCACTACCCGAGAAGAGGGCGCGACGTATCTACCAAACCTTGATCCAAAAGGAAACCGCCAAGCACAAGAAGTGGATGATCGTAAACACGGTAGCTTTACCCGTCGCTGTGCCGTTGAGCCTCATTCCCGGACCGAATCTCCTTCTAGCCTATCTGGCGTGGCGAAGCGTGAGTCATTACAAGATGAAAAAAGCGAGCGAGAAAGCGGCCGAGCTAGAGCTCGATTTCGTCCCGGACGGGCTCCTTGCCGAGCTCGTCGATCTCGTCACGCAGTGGCCCTTTCGGGCGAAACATCGTATCCGGAAGCTCGGCGACCGTCTCGGCCTAGCCCATCTGGACCAAGCGTATGGCTAAGGGGCGGAGAAAAGCCCGTCCATCAACGGAACCGTCTCCCAGTCCTTTCCCGAGGATCGAAAAAGCGTGCGGTGGTGAAGCTCTCCGTCTTTTTCGTAATACGCCACGGCAAGGAAACGCTCTCCGACGAACGCCGGCAGGACCGCCCTTACAGAGTCCAGGCGCTCCTCACTGCAGCGCCATCTGCTGAAAAGGCACTCGCGGATGGTGATGCTTCGTTCCGCTTGGTCGAGCTCGACCCGCTCGTCCCAGCCCCCGACAGTGATCGCTAAGGCCAGCGAGCCCATACCAAACAGACAGACGAGACCAACGAAGGCGACACTTATCTCGACGAGGGTATCGCTCGTGGAAAGTTCGGAATCGCGCACGACCAAGACCATCACGAACAAGCCACCGAAGGTGTAGAAGATGGAGCACATCAGGCCCAACGGCAGAACAACGTAGCGAAGCAAAAACCCCGGGCGAATCTCCAAGGTGATCCCAGACGGCTCGACTTCTAGGAAAGCGTCGACATTCTCGAGCTCGATCGCTTCAATTTTGTGTGTGCTGAATGCGCTGCCTCCTAGAGCCGAAGCGAAATTCGGTTGGAGCTCCCACCTATCACCGCGTCGAGCGAGGTAGCTATCCAGGCGAAGGTGTTTCTTCGGATCGGGACAGCCGATGACCGTACCCGTGGCCCGTTCCTCCTCGCGATAGCGCCAATTCACGACGGGACAGGTGAGCCCCTGAGCCTCAGCACCTCTTTCGATCCGCAGCAGGTTTGCGAAGCACCCCGCCGAGCGAATCTCCACGATGTTTCTGTAATACAAAAAGTAGCCGAGCAGGACGGCAACCAAAACAGCGAGCACGCCGACAGCTAAGCGCAAATCTTGTCCCTCGAAGCCGGACGAATCGCGAAGCCTTTGGCGTAGCCTATGAATCGTGCGGTGTGCGAGAGTTCGTCTCATTCGCGTAAGATAGATTACCGGACCGCGCCGATTCGGACTACTCCTCATCCGGAAGCGCGAATACCAATGCCGTGGGTGAGCCCGGATGTGCTCCCGTCCAAAAAGGAGAAGGCCGGCCGGACATGACGGCGACATACTGCTTGCCCTCGACTTCGTAGCTGACGATGCCGCCACCGATGGGCCCGCCGGTGTTGAAGCGCAAGAGCTCTGCCCCCGAGCGCGCGTCGAAGACGAGAAAATCGCCCGTCAGCTCTCCCGCCAAAACGAGTCCACCCGCGGTAGTGGTTACCGCTCCGACAATGGGACGCGGCGAGTCGAATTGCCACCGGATCGTCCCGTCACCGGCGTCGATCGCGGTAACGTGCCCCTTCATCTCTGCGTCCATCGCGACGCTTCCACCGAGGTAGCTTCTTCCCGCAATGTAGCGAACTTCCTCGACAAGTGAAAACGTGGAGCACCAATCCACTGCCGGTACGTAGAGCATGTTCGTCGCTGGGTTATATGCGGGACCATTCCACTCGACGCCCCCGAGTATACCGGGACAGGCGTGGACACCTTCGAGGGTTAGCGGCTCCTCGACGTTCGACAACGTGGTCACCTCTGCCTCGAACCATTGCTCGTGCGTGTTGCGGTCGAGAACTCTTAACACGCCGTCCTTTCCAACCGTCGCGATCACGTCGCGCTCGCTCCCGGCGATGGACGTCTTGTAGATGGGGCTTACCTGCGTCAAGTCCCAATCGTGGAAGTCGCTAGGCACGGTTTGCCGATACCAGTGACTCGAGGTCTGTGCGTACGTGTTCACTCCGACAGGACACTTAGTGAAATCCTTCGGAATCTGATGCAGCCAAGGAGTTGAACGTCATGCCGATGCGATCCACGCGTGTTTCTCGGCGGAGTTTTCTCGAAAGCGCCGCTCTCGTTACCGGGCTCCTGTCGAGCGTTCGTGCCGCCATCGCGCAGCCGGCCGAGGCTCTGCACTACATGTCCGTGATGGAAGTGGCGCGCCGCATCGAGAAGAAAGAGATCTCGCCGGTCGAGCTCACGCGCGCGATGCTGGCCCGTATCGAGCGGCTCGACGGCCGCTTGAAGAGCTACACGACCGTCATGGCGGATCAGGCGCTCGCCTCCGCCAAGGCTTGTGAGAGCGAGATCCAAAACGGCAACTATCGTGGCCCGCTGCACGGCGTGCCTATTGCCGTAAAGGACCTGTACTTTACGAAGGGCGTTAAAACGATGGGCGCCACCAAGGTGCTCGCCGATCACGTTCCGAGCTACGACGCGACGGTCGTGTCAAAGCTACGAGACGCCGGCGCTGTTCTGCTCGGCAAGCTCAATCTCACTGAAGGCGCAATGGCTGGATACCATCCCGACTTCGACGTCCCGGTAAACCCTTGGCAAGAGGATCACTGGGCAGGGGCGTCCTCGAGCGGCTCCGGCGTGGCGACGGCCGCTGGCTTGTGCTTCGCCTCGCTCGGAAGTGACACCGGAGGCTCGATTCGCTTTCCCGCGGCTTGCAACGGCATCGTTGGACTGAAGCCGACCTATGGGCGGGTGAGCCGCTACGGTGTTCTTGCACTCGCAGAGTCGCTCGATCACGTCGGGCCTCTCACGCGCACGAGCGCTGATGCGGGCATCATGCTCGAAGCGATCGCGGGTCACGACAGAAACGATCCCACCTCGGTTGCGGAACCTGTGCCTTCCATGTTGGACGGAATCGAGGACGGCGTCTCCGGGCTGAGAATCGGCTACGACGAAGCCTACGCAACCGAGGATACCGACGAAGGACTCGTGGCCTCCATTGGCGATGTCTTGCAACGGCTCGAGCGGCTCGGGGCTCGCATCGTTGACGTCAAAGTTCCCGACTCGAGTGGTGACGACTGGTTCACCCTCTGCTCTGCAGAGGCTGCGGCCGCGCACGAAGCGAACTATCCGTCCCGTCGCGACGAGTACGGATCGTATTTTCGAGAATTTCTGGATATGGGCGCCAACGTGACCGGCGTTCAATATGCCAAAGCTCACAAAGGCCGCGTCGAGTTCCGGGGCGCATTCCGCACGATGCTACGAAAGGTTGACGTGCTCGCGTGCCCGTCGATGCCCAGGCCCCCTTTTCTCGCACCACCGAGTCGCCTTTACGGCTCCATCGCTGAAATCATGAGCCTCCTAGCCGCGGAGGGCGACTTACTACGATTCACTGGACGGTTCGACTTCAGCGGAAGCCCCACCATCTCTCTTCCGTGCGGGTTTTCAGAAGAAGGGCTGCCTTACAGCGTTCAGTTCGTGGGGCACCACCTCGCAGAGGCCCTGCTCTGCCGCATCGGCCACACATACGAGCAAGAGACAGATTGGCACCGCCGGCACCCAAACGTGTAGGAATCTCCCCATTTATTCGGCCATGAGGTCGTAAACGCCTCGCTCAAACAGATCCAGCGTCTCGAGCGCTCTTGGATCTGAAAAAGGGAGGAACTGACTCAATATGACGCCGGTTATTCCGGCCTGTGGATCGACCCAGAAATAAGTGTTGTAGAGTCCAGCCCAGGCAAGTGAGCCGCTCGAGCGCCCACCCTCCTTCGCGCTGAAATTGATCAGAAAACCCAAACCGAACTTGTCGCGTCCATCATCAACGAATGTGAAATCGTGACTCAACTCCGGGCGGGCCGTCTCAAGGGCGGGAACCGTCAGGTCGCCGATGTGATTCTTAGCCATCGATCGTACCGTCTCCGCGGAAAGAATTCGCGCACCATCAAGCTCACCGTCGTTGAGCAGCATCCGCAGAAACCTCATATAGTCTTCGGCCGTCGAGGAAAGGCCGCCGCCACCAATTGAACTCGGTCACGACCTCCGGGTCCTCTCTCGGCAACTCACTCAAGGTTCCGTCGGCTTCCCGGCGGTGTTGCGTCACGAGCCTCGACCACTCCGACTTCGGTACGTTGAAATGGGTGTCAGGCATATCGGGCGGATTGAAGATACGTTCGCGAAAGTAATCCTCCAAGGACTGTCCCGACACGGCTTCGACGAGACGTCCCAGCCAGTGGGTGCTCCTGCCGTAATACCACGCCGTGCCGGGGTCGAAGAGGAGCGGGCCCGCGGGATAGACCGCACCTTCCCGAGGTTCGAAATCCCTCAAGATTGGACTCAAAAAGCCGTAGCCGAGCCCGCTTGTGTGCGTCAACAGCTGGCGGACCGTCATGGAAGTCTCGGCCTTTCGCAGGGTGTACTCACCAGACTCGCTATCGAACGTCTCGAAGACCGGCACCTCCAAGAGCTCGGGTAAGTACTCGCCAGGATGATCCTCGAGCCCTATTTTTCCAGCCTCGACGAGCTGCATCAGCGCGACCGACGTTACGGCTTTGGTCATAGATGCGATCCGAAAGATGGTGTCCAACTTCATAGGAACGGCATTGGTAGCATCGGCCATACCGAACGCCCCGGAATACACAACGCCTGACGCCGTCGCGGCCATCGCAACGACGCCGGGCACGTCTCACCGGTCGACGGCAGCCATCAACGTCCCATCGAGACGATCGGCGTCCGACACTGCCTGAGGCGGCGGCTCGGATGCGCACGCGGTAACAAGCGTCGTGAAAGCCAAGCACGCAAAAGCGCGCCTCGTTGTCGTCAGCATCATCTCAACCTTTCTCGGTCGCTGCGGGACCGAGCGTAACGTTCCGCCGTCGACTTCGGCGGCTGCGTGAGCCTTCCAGATATGCAGCGGTTGTGTCTGTCCAATCATAAGATGGCGACGGCGGGGGCAATCGTATAGGGCGGTTACGCATCGGGTCAACGGCCACCTCCTTATCGTGATGCGCCTTTACGTCCAGCGATTCCCCGAAGGCGGTGACAAGCTGCAGATATCCGGCGGCACGGTGCCGCTCTGGGGGCGGAACGGCGAAGAGCTCTTCTATCGAAACGGGAACGACGTGATGGTCGTCGCCATCGAAAAACGTCCGACCTTTGCGCCCGGAGCCGCCGAAGTCCTCTTCAACGGTGAATACCTGCTGGATCCGGCAAGAGTGTACGACTACGACGTCCATCGAGATCGTTTTTTAATGGTGAAGCTCGACGAAAGTCAATACGCAACCACCGCGCTCGTCGTTGTCATCAACGGGTTTGAAGAATTGAAGCGGCTCGCGCCACACCGCTGAGCTCGGTCCAAGCAAACTTTGACTTCTCGCCCACACTCGCGTTAACTTCCTCCGAACTGAAAAAGCCATGCAAGGCTGAACGCTCTCCCACTACGAGATTTTGGACGAGATCAGCCGGGGCGGCATGGGCATCGTGTATCGGGCGCGCGACGTGAAGCTCAACCGCGAGGTGGCGCTCAAAGTCCTTCCCCCCGAGCTCGTTTCCGATTCCGGCCGCAAGCGCCGCTTCGTTCAAGAAGCGCAGGCCGCCGCGGCCCTCAAGCATCCGAACATCGCCGTCGTCCACGAGATCGACGAGGATGACGGGGTCACCTTCATCGCGATGGAGCTGGTCGAGGGCGAGCTCTTGAGCGACGCCTTGAAAGACGGAGCCCTCCCGACGGAGAGGGTATTGGAGCTGGCCGCGGATATCGGCCGCGGCCTGGCGCGCGCTCACGAAAGTAACATCGTCCATCGGGACCTAAAGCCGGGCAACGTCGTTTTGACCCGGGACGGCCAGCCCAAGATCATCGACTTCGGACTGGCCAAGCTGTTGGAGCGCGCCGGTGGCGCCGAGAGTGAAGCGGCGACCGCTATTAAAGGCGCCACGGAACCGGGGCAAGTCGTTGGCACCGTCGCCTACATGTCACCCGAGCAAGCTCGGGGCGAGGATATCGACGCGCGCTCCGACATCTTCAGCTTCGGCATCGTCCTTCACGAGCTCTTGACGGGAACGAACCCGTTTGACGGGCCGAGTGCACCTGAGCTTCTGAGCGCGATCATCAGGGAGCCACACGCCTCGCTCCCGCACGGTAGCGGCACGCCTCATCGTCAATCGCTGCAGCGTGTCATCGATCGATGTCTCGCCAAATCTCCCGACGATCGGTTCCAGCAGATGTCCGACGTTGTCGCATCGCTCGACGCGCTTCGCTCGACCGCTCCGAGCGCCGCCTCTTCGCGGCGCGCCTGGCGCGTGACAGTCGCCGCGGTCTGCATTGCGTCGGCAGCGCTCGTCGGACTTTGGTTCGCTCGCGGCGCGCCGTCCGAGGTGAAGTGGGCGCGAGAGACAGGACTTCCCGAGCTTCAAGATCTTGTCGATGCGGACGACTATTGCGGCCGCGTTCTCTCTAGCGCTGCGACTGGATGAGGTGCTCGACGACGACCCGCTTCTAGATGAGCTTTGGATGAAGTTGGCCCAGACCATTTCTGTAGCGACGGAACCCGAGGGGGCGGACATCTATTTTCGGGCGTACTCGGCTCAGGAAGCGGAGTGGGAATCTCTCGGCGCCTCTCCGCTTCAGCCCACGCAGGCGCCTTTTGGCCTCTTCTGGCTGAAGATTGAAAGAGACGGGTTCCAGACGATTGAAAGCCTCTTTCCTCGCCGCAGCACAATCTCTTCTCCAACTGAGGATCTATCCTTCCAAGTTACGCTGAACCCTACGGATGCAATTCCCGAGACCATGGTCCGGGTTCCAACCGGCCCGCTCGCGGTCTCCCTGTTCGCGTTCGACAACGTCCCGGTCGAGGCGTCTTCTTACCTGATGGACAAACACGAGGTCACGAACGCGGACTTCAAGAGTTTCGTGGACGAGGGAGGATACGGGACTCGAGAGCTGTGGCGCCACGAGTTTCGCTATCGTGAGAAGCGCGTTTCGTGGGAGGTGGCCATGCGCCAGTTCCGGGATGAAACGGGGAGGCCCGGTCCCTCGACCTGGGAGGTGGGCGCCTACCCCGAAGGTCGAGCGAGATATCCGGTTTCCGGCGTGAGCTGGTTCGAGGGCGCCGCCTATTGTGTGTTCGTCGGAAAGCGGCTTCCCAGCATCTATCATTGGCTTGGCGCGACGAGAACATCCATGGCCGATGCCGTCATTTCCATGAGTAACTTCGGAGGCGGGCCGATGGCCGTAGCAATTCATCCGCCGGGTCCGCGCGGAACTTATGACATGGCGGGAAACGTCCGGGAGTGGTGCTCGAACGAGGTCGGCGAGCGTCGCTATATCCTCGGCGGCGCCGCGAACCAACCAACGTTCATGTTCTACGAATCAGACGTCGCATTTCCCATGGACCGTTCCTCCACGAACGGCTTCCGTTGTGCGGACTTCCTCGACGCCGGTCGAACCGAGCTCGACGCTCTGATGGCCCCTATCGAGCTACCCGTTCCGCCGGAAAAACTCGAGCCCGTTTCCGACGAGGTTTTCGAAGCGTACAAAGCCTTGTTCGATTTCGACCCCGTACCCCTCGACTCAAACGTGGACTCCGTGGACGTGTCGAGTCCTTACTGGAGGCGAGAGAAGATCACGTTCCGGGCCGCCTATGCGGAAGAGGACGTGGCGCTCTATCTCTTCTTGCCGACCTCTCGAGATCCGCCTTTTCAGACCGTAATCTATTTCCCCGGCGTCGCTGCCCAGCGCCAGAGCTCGCCCGACAAGCTACAAATGCGCTACGTCGCTTTCTTGATCCATAGCGGCCGCGCCGTCGCGTACCCGATTTACAAAGGCACGCATGAGCGGAAAGAACCTATTCCTGAAGATATGCGCTCCCGCGCCTTTGTGGACTACCACACATACTGGATGAGCGACCTCACTCGGACGGTCGATTACCTGGAAACACGCGACGACATCGACACCGATAAGCTCGGTTACTATGGGTTCAGCTGGGGAGGGACAATCGGAGCGATGGTGCTCGCGCTGGAACAGCGGTTCTCTGCCGCGGTGCTACTCGACGGCGGTTTGAGCCCGATTCCCAGGAGGCCCGAAATCAGAATCGGCTACTACGCTCCCCGCGTCGAGACACCAGTCTTGATGATCAACGGATCCGAGGACGCGACCTTTCCGCTCGAGCGTAGCCAGAAGCCCCTTTTCGATCTGCTCGGCACGCCCGCCGAGAACAAGCAACACATTCTGTTTCCGGCCGGTCATGCTGTTTTTTCGCGCTTCAGAAATCAGGCGATCGGCAAGATCCTCGACTGGTTCGACCGCTACCTCGGCCCGACTTCATAGGCCGCGGCGTAGCGTCGATGACTACCCGCCTGCGAACCGGGCGCCCATGACCGCCTGGAGCGGCCCGAGTACGGCTTGGTTGTCTCCAACGTAGATGGCGATGACGCTTCCCGTTAGGAAGAAATGGGGGGTTGCCACCCAACCCACCATAGTGGTTCCAATGGTGAAGCCATCTGGTGAAACGCTGGCGGCCTCCGCCCGCGCCTCCGCCTCGCTCGCATACTCGAAGGCCTGAACATCTTCTCCGTTTACGCGGAGGATCTGCCCGGTGACGGAGAAAAAAGGTTGCGCAATAGAACCTATGCTCTCGACGACAGCGCCTTGATCGCGTAAGCCTTGGATCAGAGCCGAAAGGTCGAACGCGGTGCTATCCGGGGAGCTGGGGTCATCACCGCCACAGGCGGAAAGCACGACCAGCGCGGCACAGAGCCACGAGATTCGATTCAACCGCCGACAGTGTCTCAATCGGAGCATCCCTTGGACGGCAGTCTAGCGCGCCTCCGTATCGCTAGCGGGTGAGAACACACCATCCATGAACGCGACCCTCTCCCAGTCCTTTCAGAAAGATCGAAAAGAGGATGCGACGGCGAAGCTCTCCGTCCTCTTCGTAGAATGCCACGACCCAGGACATACAGGCTGGCAAGCTTACATGCTCTACTCGAACGTTCGCCTTTCGGCCAGCTCAAAAACATGGTCAGCACCGGTCACGATCACGCTAACAAAGACGGACGCCCCTCTCAGCTGACGCCCATGGCTGATGCCGAATCCTGTCGTGATACAATTACTGTAGATTCACTTTGAGCTGGTACGATTGTCATGAGTTCCACACCCGCCGCAGATCTAGGAGCAGAGATACTGGCTCGAACCATCAAGCCTGAAGAGGGCAACCTGCCGGTTGATGCGGCGCGCTCTATATTGGATTTTCAATTGGCACAGGTTGATTACGATCGGGTGAACGGGCTCGCTGCAAAGGCGCGAGCCGGCACGCTCACCACTGACGAACGCTCCGAATTGGACGAGTACGAACGGGTCTCGTGTCTCTTGGAGCTGATGCAGTCGAAAGCACGGCTTTCGCTCAAATTGGCTGGGGTTACACCGTAAGCTCCGGATGGATGCGGACCTTCATGAGCTAGTTCGGACCCGCGCGAATCGCCGTTGCGATCGCGGGGTATTTGCAGGGAAACCACGTTCCTTTGTTCAATCCTCGATAGGACCGTTGGAGCGACCATTTCCGGTGGGACGGTCCAGTGCTAGCCGCCCGGACCCCTGTCGGTAGAGTTACGGTCGACGTTCTGGCGATCAACCTTCCGTACCGCATCGCGCTTCGTGCAGCATTGATTGAAGAAGGCATCTTCCTGCCAGAAGAGACGTGAGCGGGCCGGGACGACCCACCCGTAGTGCGCCAAAACTAGCCGTGTCGCGTTAGAACAAACGCGAGGCTCAAACCCGGCCAACGTGTTCCCTGGCTCGGAGCATCGCTTGGACGGCAGTCTAGCGGGCTTCCGTGTAGCGAGCGGGTGCGAACACGCCGTTCATCAACGCGACCCTCTCCCAGTCCTTTCCCGAAGATCGAAAGAGCGTGCGACGGCGAAGTTCTCCGTCCTCTTCGTAGAACGCCACAGCACTGAAACGCTCCCCAGCAAATGCCGGCAGGACCGCCCTCACAGAGTCCAGGCGCTCCTCGGTGCAGTGCCACCTGCTGAGAAGGCACTCGCGGATAGTGATACTGCGCTCCGCTTGGTTGAGCTCGACACGCTCGTCCCAGCCCCCGAGATCGATCGCGATCGCCGCCGTGACTGTGCTCATGAGACCGACGACAAAGACGAAGATGACGGCGCACTCGATGAGGGCTTCCTTGATCGAGTGGTCGGGATCTCGCAAGGCGTCGACCATCAGGGACAAGCCAACGACTAGGCACAAGATTGAGAACAACAGACCGAACGGAAGAGCCACGTAGCGAAATAAAAAACCGGGGCCTAGCTCTAGAATTACCCCGGAAGAGTCGACTTTAAGGGGAGCTGGGATGTAGTCGAGCTCGATCGGGTCACTACTGTCTGGACTGTTCCCCGAAGCCGACGCCAAGGTCGTTTGGAAGTCCCATCCTTCGCCACGCCGCGCGAGGTAGCTATCCAGGCGAAGGTGTTTCTCCGGGTCAGGACAAACAATGACCGTACCGGAGGTTCGTTCCTCCTCGCGATAGGGCAGATTCACGACGGGACAGGACAGCTCGTGCACCTCGGTCCCTCTTTCGATCCGCAGTAGGTTCTCGAGGCACTGCGACGAGCGAACTTCCTTGCGGGTTCGGAATTTCTCGCAGTTGCCGAGCCCAAAGGCGACCAGGATGCCGAACCCAGCGAGAATGAAGAAAAACTCTCCGGCTTGGTTGCCGGACGCATCGCCGAGTCTTCGGCGTGCAGCTCTTTGTCGCATTTAACTCGCTGCCATGACAGTGAGAAGGCCTGGGCTCGTGACGCGTTCTTCCTCGAACATGTTGCGCACGCAAACCGCGAAGCGTTGTCGGCCTTTGATCTTGGACGTGACGACAATGGGCACGACCAGCTCGTTTTTTCCTTCGAAGTCCATGGTGAAGAGCTTTACTTTGCCGCCACCCTCGATCCAGGCCATACAGGCCGGCAAGCTCACATGCACCAAGTCTCCGGCTCGGTAGCCCTCGGGAAGTGCGATCACCAGGTCAACACGATCGCCAGCTCGAAAGCGGTCGACTTTTTGGTGGTCTCGATCGCGAAAGCCGATGCGAATGGGGAAAGCGAGCTCAAAGTCGTTCCAGTCGTCTTCCTTGATGCTCGTGATCTCCACGGCGGCGACGCCTTCGAGAACCTCGATGGACTCGATGGGCTCGTTCAGAGCGTTGGCTTCGGATGCGGGCATTTCCTTGCCGTTGACGCGGAGTCGGCCGGAGGCTTGCACGAGCCCCGCGGCCCGGAGCTCGATCATCAGCGCGATGGCGGCGACCGAGTCTACCGTCGAGTAGAGGCGACCGTTCTCGTTGAACTGGCGGGTGACTTGATTGGCGATGCGGATGCCCTGCTCGAAGCGGCCGAGTGCGACCAGGGTGGCCGCGGCGTAGGCCAGGCCCGCTCTCTGGGCGACGCGGTGGTGATCTCCCGCAAGCCGTACCGTATCGCCAGTGAAGTCGAGTGCAGAAGCTACGAACGTCTCGACCGCCGCCTTGTCGCATCCTTTGCCGGCGTCGCTGGCCATCGCGGAAGCATCCTCGAGGGAGCGGGCCTCCAATGGCTTGCGGTCCATACCGTGCGCCTCGCCGGCGGTGTTTGCCAGTTGCACTCCGGCCCAGGCCAGTTGCCTCATACTTTCGGGAACGTCCGAAGCTTTGTGAAGCCTTTGCAGATTCCAGAGATATCGCACGGTCAACCGGCTGTAGTGCTCGAAGATTTCATCGTAGTCAGGGTACATGGCAAAGCCTCGCCCCTTCCGGATCATCGTTTCTTCGCGCTCGATTCCGGCACGGACGATCTCCTCGGCGCGGCGTCGATCGCCGTCGCTCTTGGTCGTCAAGTACATGAACGTCGCGGCGACGAGCTTGGCGGCGGTTTGCTCGCAACATAGGTGGTCGTAGCCCGCGGTGGCCTTGGTCAGGCAGTCGAAAGACTCCTGAATCGAGGGAAGCACGCGAAGCGTCAAGGCGTTGGCGCTATCTAGTGTGACGTGATCCCCTGCAAGAAGGAGACCGAGCTCCTTGGCGTAGGATCGAAACCGACCGGGCTCGCCGACGGTGAGCTCGACGCGATCCGTTTCGCCACTGTCCGGGTCTTCGACGGTGGCCACGTAAGTGCCCGGGGCGACGTCGAGCTCAAGCTCGGCGGGGCTGCTCACCAGCTCGCCGTCGCCTCCGCGGAGCGCAACGGGTTCGCCGTCCCGAGTCAATCGAACCCGGGCCTGGCCGGATGCGGTCATGGCTCGCACGCGTCCGACGACCTCGTCACCGCGATGCACGGCCGGAGGGAGCTCCAAATCGATGCGGACGGGCTTGTCGACGGTCACGTTGGCGCTCGCTTCCGTCCAATCGCTTCCGTCGAGCGCGAAGGCTTCTACGGTGAACGTTCCCAACGAATCCCCGACATCTATGACCACTTCCTTGGCACCATCCACCGGAACGACACCGTAGAAGATGACTTCGGGAAACTCTGAACGCGTGGGTTTTCGAGGGCTCGCCGTCGCGGGGGCTTCCGCACTCAGCTCATAGACGTCCTCGGTGCCATACCCCGCAACGATAAGACCGCCGGCGTCAGTGGGTATCTCCCCCGCCGCAGGGGCCGCGGGCATGGCCGCGACGTCGGTGAAGACCCCACCACCCATCATGTCATCGGATTCATCCAGAGCCACGATGTCGTCGAATTCCACGAGAAGGGGCTCGTAAATGACTTTGGTGTCGATGAAACCCTGGTCCATCCCTTCCGTGGCATCGGCGACCGCGCGCTTCGTCGCGGCTCCCAGGCCGGTAGCGGGTTTATCGGCGGCGGTCAAACGTCGATCCCGTACGGCGAGAAGCACGGGAACGGACCCCACAGAGCCTTTCGTCGAAAGCTCCACGCGCATCTCTGTACCCGGGCGAAGCGTTTCCGGGACGGACAAGCCGAGCTCCAGTCGCGGCGGGCGCACAAAGGTGGTGTAGCCTTCGAAGGGTCTCCCAGAAACGACACAGCCGGCGACCACCGTGCATAGCGCGCTAGCGCCTTCGACGCGGATCGTTTCCCCCGCGACGGCGTCGCCATGTGCGACGGCGGTCGCTTCACCCGTCGTGAGGTCGACGAGGACCAAGTGGAGCGACTCTACGTCTCTCTTGACATGAAGCTCGAAAGACTCGGACACGAGCTCCTCCACGACAAGAGGCGTCGCGAGGGTGTCGCCTTTACTGAGATAGCCGCCGCGGAGTGGAAGAGCCTCAGGCTCGGGCATCATGGAGAACAAGAACTCCGTTCCCAGCTCGCTCACGACAGTCGTGTCGCGCTCGCGGGCTCGACTGCCGGGAATGGCCACTTCGGCGATGCGCTCCGCGTCTCGAGTCGATAGGAGACGGAGGCGAAAAGGGCCTTCGCCTTTCATCGAGAGCTTGCCGGAGTAGCGGCCAGGCTCATCCGCCGTGAGTCGCTCCGACGACACTTCGCGTCCCGCATCGACGAGCGCCACTTCGAGCTCTTCATCAAAGGGCATTTGGTAGCTTTCGACGGCCAGCTCGTAACGGAGCTCGTCGTTTGTTCGATCCAGGTCGTGGGACAAGAGCTCACCCGAAAGCGGCGCCAAGCTATACTCGGCAACAGTGAATCGAACCGCGGTCCCGATAAGGTCGCCGTCGTCGGTAAGAAGCGAAGCGGTGTAGCTTCCCGGAAGCAGCGTCGAGAATGTATCGACGGCGATGCCTTGCTCGAGCTTCAGCTGTCGAGACGTAAGAAGCTCGCCTCCGACTTCCAGGCGCAGTGTAAAATTGTCGCCAGTCGCGCCCGGCACGGCGATGAACAAATACACGGTGTCCTGCTCCGCGCGATAAAGATCTCGATCGGCAACGATAGTTCCAACGGGTGTGCAGCGCCGCGACTTGGGCGTCAGGATACATCCCGGTAATTCGATGGGACCGCCGACGAGAGGCAGCACCCGATGGCTCTTCGCCGGCTCGGCGACGAGCCGCTGCTCGCGCCCAGACTTGGGTACTTTCGATTCGTCGATGAAGGCAAAGTAATGACCTAGCGTCATCGCCTCGAATACTTGGATGGCCCGCGCCTCTTCTTCGAACTGCACGTGGATCGGTAGGTTCATGGACCTTCTCCTGTCCCGAGTGGTCGGACAAGCTAAACACGCGGACCCCTCGGGCGAAGGGTTGTCAGATTTTGTGGCTCTAACATAATAATAAGGATAGAAAGGGTGGAGGGCTACTGCTTACCTACAATCGCTTGAAGCAGCGGATTGCCCTCGGTGTCCGGAGATGCCGACGGTAGACCTAGGCTACAATTCATCGTCAGCCGCACGTACCTAAATCCATTTAAAAGGGAACACTGCTTCATGAGACAAGTTCGATCGCTTCCGTTGCATTGCATCGCGTTCACATATTTCATCGGGATGATGAGCGCGACGCTATATGGCCAAGAGCCTTCCGATACATGGCCGCAATTCCGCGGCCCCAACCGCGATAGTCGATATTACGGCCCCGCCTGGCCCGAATCGATCAGCGCCGAACATTTGAAGCCCACATGGCGAAAGGAATTGGGCCCCGGATACGGGGGCCCGGTCGTGTCGCGCGATAGAGTGTTTGTCAACGAAACGGCCGAGGAGAAGTACGAAGTCGTGTACGCGCTCGACCGAAAGACGGGCGAGGAAATTTGGCGAACGCAGTGGGAAGGCGCAATGACGGTGAAAGCGATGGGCGCGCGTACCGGCTCTTGGATCAAGGGCACGCCGACATTTGACGGCGAGCGCCTTTACGTTTCCGGGATGCGGGACGTGCTCGTTTGCCTCGACGCCGAGACAGGGCGCGAGCTTTGGCGTGCGGATTTCATGGAGCGATTCGGCGGTCCGATTCCCGAGTACGGATTTATCAGTTCTCCGCTCGTCGTTGGCAATAGCGTTGTCTCAATGGCGGCCGATTCCATCGTGAGTGTTGACAAACATACCGGCGTCGGTAGGTGGCGCAACGTCGTGCGCGACGCCTTGGGTCACGGCTCGTATTCCTCGCCCGAATTCGGCGTTCTGCACGGCCGACCACAAATCATCGCCTCAACGATACCCGCCATGAACGGGCTTGATCCCGAAACCGGCGAAGTGCTTTGGCGTATCGTGATCGACGGCCAGGCGGAAGGGTTGGTCTTGCCGCCATTCGTCTATGGCGACGGCGTATTTACGAGCTCGCGCGACAGCCAGACCGGCTACTACCCGATCTCCTTCGACGACGGCGTCTTTTCAATCGAGCGTGCATGGAGAAACAAAGTCATCGAATATTTATCCTATCCGATCCTGTTCGAGGATCACGCCTACATGCATCTCAAGAATCAGCGCATGGCATCCGTGGATTTGAGAACCGGCGAGGGGAAATGGATATCGAGAGAACGACTGGGCATGTACATCAGCCAAATCGTGCAAGGCGACCGCATCCTGGCGCTCAGCAATGAAGGCGAGCTCATGCTGATTCGCATGAACCCCGAAGGATTAGACATCCTCGAGCGCCGCACGATCGCCGACGTCGAAACCTGGGGTCACCTGGCGCTGGCCGGCGGCGACATGTACGTGCGAGAGCAGAATGCGATTCAGGCTTATGAATGGAAGTGAGGCGCTACTGCTTACCCAAAATCGCTTGTAGCAGCGGAATGCTCTCGGCGTCCGGAGATGCCGATGGAAGCGACCGGAGGTAGGCGTAGATATTTGCGAGCTTTTGGTCCGAGACTTCCGATTGCTGGTAGGGTGGCATTCGCGTGGGGTTGGTCGGATTTCGAAGGTACGTGATGAACCTCCCCTGCCGCATCCGTGGCGGGTTCAATCGGGTGGCGAACCCGGTTTCACCCGTGTAGCCGTGGCAGCCGTAGCACGTGTACTGCTTGTATAGGGTTTTTCCGTTCTCGGCGTCGCCCTCTAGGGGCGGCTCGGCCTGACTGCCCCCTATCAGGAGCGCAACGGCAAAGAAGATTCGAATCACATCGCCCCTATCCGCGTGGCTGCGTGAGAACGTCGATCATCGCCGGCACGCCGGCTTTGACCCGTTCGAGTCCGCGCCGGAGCGCTGGGCCGAGTGCGTTGGGGTCCTCGATAGGACCCTCACCGTACATCCCGTAGGCCCGCGCCATCTGGCCGTAGTCAATGTTTGGATCGGTGATCGTCGTGCCGATATCGGCACGGTCCACACCACGATTGCGCGCCGCGCATTGTTGCTGGAGGTACATGAGCTCCTGATGGTACGCGCGGTTGTTGGCCATGATGGTCAGCAGCGGAATCTTGTGATGGACCGCAGTCCACAACACTCCGGGCGCGTAGTTGAGGTCGCCATCGCCTTGGATGTTGATGGAGATGCGCCCGTGTTTGCGGTTCGCGAGGGCGGCACGCCGTGACCCTTCTTGCTTTCCGAGCATCAAGCGCGCAGTCGACGTGACGGCGACACTGTTTCGCGGGCGTCGACCTTGCTTTTCTTCTTCGTCGCCCGGGGCGCACGAGCCCGCAGTTCCCGCGCCTATTAATAATGACGAACTACAGGCTGGAAACGGGGACATGGTAAGGACTGAGGCACCGGCACATGGCGAAAGCCGCCGGTAACAGCTACTCCCCTTACCTACATCTACCGCGCCAGTCCCCGACCCTATACCAGGGCGTTCGTACCGGCGAAGTTGAAGGGCGCGCCGATTGATCTTCTCGTGAGCATCAGCGTGCAATTCGCCATTTATTGAGAAGCCAAAACAAGAGCCCGACCGACGATAAAGTGGCCCAACCTTAGGTACGCGTGGGTCCGAACCTTCGCCCGCGAGCCGATGCCTACTTGCGACATGTGCTCGTGAGCCCTTTGGATCGCCCGCGCTCACGGCTTGGAATCGCGGCCTCCTGCCGCGCGTAGCGCGTTTGCGATTTCGTCGTGCCCCTCGGCCACGGCGCGGTCGAGCACTGTCTTCCCGTCCTGGTCCTCGGCGTTCACGTCGACTCCGGCCGACAGCAAGAATTGGACGGCGCCCAGAGGGTTTGGAGTGGGCGGCTTCCGGTAACGACTTCCCGAATAGCCCTGGCCGCCTGGATAGAAAGGGATTCGCAAAAGCGCCGTCCGGCCTTCGTCGTCACGAGCATTGGGGTCCGCCCCCGCTTCGACGAGCGTCCGAAGCACCTCGGGAGACCTGGCCCTCATCGCGGGCGTGGTACCGTCCGGACCTCGACGGTTGACGTTAGCACCTCGTTCCACGAGCAAGCGGACGATATCTCCATAGTTGTTGTTTATCGCAACACCGAGTGCCGTTGCTCCTTGCTCTGCCGGAGCATCGACCTCGGCTCCCGCATCGAGCAACAGTCGTGCGGATTCGAGGTGACCGTTGCCGGCGGCGATGATCAACGGCGTACCCTTGTACGGATCGTGATGGCTCTCTGGGTCCGCTCCGAGCTCAAGAAGCAACGTCACGATCTCGGTAGCGTTTCTTTGGGCTGCGAAATAGAGCGCTTCGGCGAGCCCTCGGAGATTGCTCGGATCGATGCCCGTCGTGAGGACACGGATCGTCTCGTGATCTCCGGCGATCGCGGCCGTGACGACGGGAGACGTTCCGTTCTCCGCGCCGTTACGGTCCGCGCCGGCCTCCAGCAGCGCCCGCGCCATGTCCACTCGGTTAATGGAGACCGCGATTTCGAGCGCGGTGCCGCGGCGGGAAGCGAGCTCGGTGTCCGCTCCGGCATCGAGAAGGCGTTTCACCGATTCGAATCGGCCGTTCGCAACCGCCACGCTCAACGCCGTCTCCCCGTCGGTGTGGAACTGCGTGTCTGGACTCATACCACTAGCGATCCCGCGGTCTATCTCGTCGAGACTGCCTCTTTGGATCGCCAGACGAAACGCGGTCTCGTCAGCGTCCATTTCACCCCGTTCCGCCCGTTCTCTCGGGGTACCAAGACGAAAGTAACCGGCCCGTGGCTCGTCGGGGTCGAGCCC
>SMVB01142078.1_pt1 | contig 35608 bp, 26 predicted proteins | sample 2456461 | NCBI WGS metagenome assembly SMVB01 (sample SAMN11095934, study PRJNA526329) | marine sediment metagenome | biome: Marine sediment; feature: Surficial sediment; material: Deep marine sediment; isolation source: Hadal surficial sediment | place: Pacific Ocean | collected 2014-05 | depth...
CCCCGAAGCTGGTTCAGCCCACCCATGAAGAAAACGTTGGGATCCTCGCCCTGGCTCCAGGCCATCCAGGTGCGCCAGGCGATGATGTTGCGCGCCGTGATCGGGAAATACATGCGGTGATCGACGATCCACTCCCGGAAGGTCAGGTCGCCGACGCTCGGCGGCGCGTAGCGAAAATCGAGCCGCGTCCGCCAGCCCGCAAAGGGACCGAACTCGCGGAAGCGCGCCTTGTCGGTGATCAGCGAGACGCCCAGCGGCATGTACCTACCGCTCGGGTACGCGCTGCCGATAACGAGGTCGCCGCCGGTCGTTTCGAACTGATTGGCGAACGTGTACAACTGGTCGTAGTACCCAGCAGAGATCTCGACGCGAACGTCGCGGCTGATCGGATACGAGGCGAAAACCTCGGCGCCGTCGAGCTCGAAAAAGCTCTCGCGGTCGATCTCGTTAATGTTGTTAAGGTCGCGCGTGAAAAAGAACAACCGCTGGCTGGTCGCCGAAACGCCCCAGTTGAGGCGCCTCCTCTGGTTGAAGTACATCCCTTGCAAGTTGCGCTGGCTCGACGCCGAACCGAACACACCGACGATCCGGTGGTTACCCATCAGGTCGGAGATCTCGATCGATAGCGCCGCCAACACGGTTCCGGAGCCGGCGAAACGACCGTACCCCCCGGCGACGTTGACGTTCGAGATGTGCCAGCCGCCGGTCGGCGACTGGCTGACGTTGCTCAGGTCGAGTTGCACCGTCGCCGCGTCGGCCATCTCCTGCTCGATCGCCGCGATCTCCTCGTCGGGTAGCGCTTCGTCGTCGGCGAGGTAGGTCTCGAGCGGCTCGGGGTCGATGTCCATCAGGTACAGCTCGTAGCGCCCGTCGCTATAGTTGCTGAACAACAGATCGCCCTTGGCGCTGGCGTTTTGCGGCAACGGCTGCGGGAAGAAGGCGCCACCGAGCAGGTCGGTGTGCCTTTCGATTTGGCCGGTGGCCAGGGCCATCGAGTAGAGGTTGTATTTACCGGTGCGGTCGGAGGCGAAAAACAGGCGGGTGCCGTCGCGCGAAAACGCCGGCTGGGTATCGTTGCTCAACCCGAACGTGAGCTGCACGCGCTGCTGCGGCCGCGACAGATCGACCATGAAGAGCTTCTTGTAGCCGAGCACGTGCGTGGTGAACACCAGGATACGTCCGTCCGGCGACCACACCGGAGCATAGTCGTAGACTTCGTCCTGGGTGACGTTCAGCAACTGGTCGTTGCTCGGGTCGTAGATCCAGATGTCGCGCACGCCGTTGAGATGGGCACCGAAGGCAACGCGGCCGTCCGGGCCGATGTCGGGTGACATCGCCTGGTCGAGGTCGTCGAGCTTCTTTTTCCATTCCAGGTGGCCGTCGTCGGAATCGATGACGTACAGCGTGCGGGTCGGTGGCGTGCGGCCGAAAAAGGCCACCTGGGTGCCGCTCGGGGACCACGACATGTCGGCGCCCGACCGATAGCCCACCGTGAGGCCCTGGGCGATGAGGTATTCGTAGTCGCCGTTGACACCGTCGGTCAGGTTCTCGAGGATCTCGCCCGTATCCATGTCGAAGCGCATGATGTCGAGCTTGAGCGCCTTGCGATCGAGCGACACGGCGACGAACTCGTCGCCCTCCGGCGACACCGCCGGGGAGAAAGCCGACGGGCGATCTTCGTTCTTCATGTGGCTGAAAATGCCGATGGCGAAATCGTCGGCCTCGTCGTCTTCGAGGACGTTCGGCAGGTACTTGTCGCGCAGATGATCGCGGAATTGCTCGTTGAACTCGGCCGCGTTGACGTTGAAAGCGCGCTCGATGTCGCGGTCGATGTCCTGGCCGAGATCACGGCGAATCTCGCTCATGAAGATCCGCACGCCGTCCGCGCCGTATTCCTCGGCGATGTAGTCGAACACCACTTGGCCGAGGACGTAGTCGACGAAGTAGCCGCTGTTGGACGTCATCTGGTTGATCGTCGGGATCTGATCCATCAGCACGACGTCGCGCAGCATCATCTCGTCGAGCGACGTGAGGTTGTCGGCGGCGTGCTCGGCGAGCCCTTCCATGATCCACGTCGGCGGCGACATGCGCAGATTGCGGCCGACGTTGCCACCGTAGAAAAAGTCGTATTCGAAGATATGGGTGATCTCGTGGACGAGCAGCTTGAGGAGCTCGTCGGGCGGATCGTCGACCGGCAACACCAGCCGGTTAACGGTCGGCTCCGCGAACGCCGCCACAGCCTCGGGGAGAAAGTACGGAAAGATATGGGTCTGCTCAAACTCGGAATGCGTCTGGTAGTAGATGATCGGCGTGCGCTTCGACAGGTCGTGGTTCAGCAGCCGGCGGAGCCGCTGGTACGCCTCCTCGGAAAACGCGACGACCTCGTCGAGGTGAGCCTCCTCTTCCAGGTAGTACATGATGTCGAAGTGCGGCGCCCGGTAGACCCAAAAGTTGAAGTCGTCGTAGCTGACCTTGTTCTTGCCGTAGCTGGTGCCGTAGCCGGTCTGGCGGACCTGCAGCTGGATGGCCCGGCCGGTGCCCTTCTTGATGATCGAGCCGTCCTTCTGCGCCGACTCGGTCTCATCTACTTGCTGCGCATGAGCCGGCGCGACGGCGCTGAGCGTCAGAACAAGAGCCGCGATCGTGCGGATCACCAATAATCCCCTTCGCATGTCACGTTCCCCCGTTGGCCGTGAGCGAGTCTTCATCGGTTGCCTCCCTAGAAAATCAAAATACGCGTTTGCTCGACGCGCCTCGGCGTCACCGCGTCGAGCAGTTGCGGCAAGAGCTCTTCGAGCGTCTCGACGTACATGTCGTCCGCCGGAATGTCGTCGTCGGCCGCAAACTCCCGGCTGCCGTGGAGGTCCCCCTCCTGGATCATTGATCCGTCGTCGCCACGCAGCAGGACGAAGTGCATCGTGACGTCGTACTTCACGATGTTGCGAAAGCGCGTCACCTCGGTGACCTCGCCGTTGGGCGCTCGGATGCGCTCCGAAACCAGCCGCGACGCGGCGTTGGTTTCGAGGCCGATGCGGCCGGTGAAGATCAGATCGGCACCGCTTTCAGCGCCGATCCGAGCCCACATCGCCGCGTCTTTGAAGGGATCCGCGGCCGCGGAGTTGATGCCGCCGGGCACGTCGACCGCCTGGAAGAAGCTGCGCTGCACGATCCGCCGGCGGAAATAGGCGACCGCTCGCGGCCCGACCGGCACCGGCGCATCCGGCGTTGTGACGACGAACGGACCAACGAGGATGCGCTCGAAGTCGGCCAGATCTCGTCCTTCGGCCTCGGGAACCGAGATCGTCACCGGCATCGTCCGGTTGCGGCGCTCCTGCTCGTCGCGGAACACACCGAACTCCGACTCGGGCACACCCTCGACGACCTCGGAAATGCGCGCGTCTCGGAACCTGCTGAAATTGTCCAGCACGTCGGTACGCGCCGCCCCGGTGGCGTACTGCAAGGCCGAGCGGTAGCTCTCGTCGGCATCTTCGTAGTCGCCATCACGTTCGAAAAGCACGGCGAGATTGTTGTAGCCGCAGGCGACGGACGCGTCGATCGCGATCGACTTCATCCAACGGAACTCGGCCTCCTGCCAGCGGCCGGCGTCTGCGGCGCGAACGCCACGCTCGCATTCGTCGTATGCCTTGTCGGTGTCCTGAGCGAGAGCCGTCGCGGGAAGCAGCAGCGACACCGTGACCACGAATGCGGCGATGTCGGATCGTAGCGCCATGAACAGTAATCCCTTGTTGGAAGCGATGTCAGTCGGGGACCCAAGCGGAAGGGATAGGGGGGACGAGTAGATTGTACTTACTTGGCGGTTTCAGCCGCAAGCGCAGCCACGCCCGCGTGTGGCACTCGCCACACTGCTCGTCGGCCGCCGGCAGGGGGGAACGGGCTCGGACGGTGGCCGTCTCATGAAACGATGACACGCTCAGAAGACACCCCGAACGACAGCGCGCCGTACACGCTGAAACGGTTTGCCGATCGTTACCCGGAGCCGCTGAACCGGATAAGCGACCCTCCCGACGCACTCTACGTCCGGGGCGAGATTTCGGACGCCCCGCGGATTGCCATCGTCGGCTCGCGCGATTGCTCGGAGTACGGTCGCCAGATTGCGTACCGCCTGGCAGCCGACATCGTCCGCGCCGGGTTCGTCGTCGTCTCCGGACTGGCACGCGGGATCGACGCCGCTTCTCACGTCGGCGCGCTCGACGCCGGAGGCGAAACGATCGCCGTGCTGCCGTGCGGCATCGACACTGTGTACCCACGCCGCCACATCCGCCTCGCGGCGCGCATCGCGGGGCAGGGTGCCGTGGTCACGGAGTTCGAGCCCGGGACCCCTGTCAGGCGCAGTAGCTTCATGGAGCGCAACAGGATCATCGCCGGGTTGGCGGCGGCAACCGTCGTGGTGGAGGCAGCCCACAGGAGCGGTGCGAAGATCACCGCCAGCTACGCCCTGCAGTACGATCGCGAGGTCATGGCGGTGCCGGGCCCGGTGGGATCACGAACCAGCGCCGGCGCCAACTCCCTCCTCGCCGAGGGCGCCGCCGTGTGCACCGGCATCGAGAGCCTCCTCGCACAGCTACCGGTGAGCTACCGCGAGGCGGGGCAGCGCCGCCTCGAGCTGTCGCGCGAAAAGAGGGCGGCTGTGGTGTGCGGGCTCGACGACGGCGCGCGATCGATCCTCGAAGCGATCCCCGAGACCGGATGCTGCGGCGTCGAGCATCTCGCCGCGGCGACCTCACTCCCGATCGGCGAGCTGCTCGCGCTGCTGACCGACATGGAGGTCCGCGGCTTGATACGCTCCATCGGCAGCCAGCGATTTGAACGCTCCTGAGGGGCGCGATGGGGCTCAGGTGCCCCGGGAAGCTTATGCTACTGTGCTTGACTCTTTGGCACCAAAGCGCGATGTACTAAAGAGACAGCGCCTTGTATTCATGAAAACAGAAACGAGAGAGACCGATGGGTAAGTCGCTCGTCATCGTCGAATCGCCGGCGAAGGCGCGAACAATCAACCGCTATCTCGGCAAGGATTTCGACGTCAAGGCGTCGATGGGACACGTCCGCGATCTGCCGAAGAAGGGCCTCTCGGTCGATATCGAGAACGGTTTCAAGCCCACCTACGCGCCGATCGAAGACAAGAAAAAAATCATCAGCGAACTCAAGCGAGCCGCGAAGCGAGCCGAGACCATCTATATCGCAACGGACCCGGACCGCGAGGGCGAAGCCATCGGCTGGCATCTCGTCGAGCTGCTCGATACCGGCGACAAGCCGGTTGTCCGGGTGCTGCTCGAGGAGATCACCAAGGACGGCGTCAAACGAGCTTTCGAGAACCCGGGCGAGCTCGATATCGACAAGGTCGAAGCCCAGCAGGCACGCCGCATCCTCGACCGATTGGTCGGCTACAAGCTCTCGCCACTGCTGTGGGACAAGGTCCGCCGCGGCATCTCGGCCGGCCGCGTGCAATCCGTCGCGCTGCGGCTAGTCGTCGATCGTGAGCGCGAGATCGAGGCCTTCGTTGCCGAGGAGTACTGGTCGATCAAGGCCCACCTCGAGGGCGAGGAGCCACCGACATTCGAAGCCGAGCTGCGCCGCAAGGACGGCGCCAAGATCACCGTCGGCGATGAAAAGGGCGCCCTCGCCGTTCTCGCGGATCTCGGCGTCGCCGATCCGGCGATCGAGCGCGACGACGAAGACAACATCGCGGCGCTCGCGGCGGCCACCGTCGAGTGGCCGATTACCAAGGTCACCGCCAAGGAGCGCAAGCGCCGGCCGCAACCACCGTTCACGACCTCACAATTGCAGCAAACCGCGGCCGGGCGCATGCGCTTCCCGGTGCGCAAGACGATGCGGGTGGCGCAGCAGTTGTATGAGGGCATCGAGGTCGGCGACGAGGGCTCGGTGGGCCTGATTACCTACATGCGGACGGATTCGGTGCGGGTTTCGGTGCAGTCGCAACAGGAAGCCAAGGAACTTATCGGCAGCCGCTATGGCGAGGACTTCGCCCTCGCCAAGCCGCGAGCGTTCAAGGCCGGCAAGCGGGCGCAGGAGGCGCACGAAGCGATCCGACCGGCCTCCGTTTCGCGCACTCCCGAGGCGCTGAAAAAGTACCTCGACAAGGACCAGTTCCGACTCTACGAGCTGATCTGGACCCGCTTCCTGGCGTCGCAGATGCAGGACGCGATGTACGACGCTACTTCCGTCGACATCGAGGTCAAGGGGGCGACGTCGGCTACGACGTACCTGTTTCGGGCCACCGGCTCGGTGCTCAAGTTTCCGGGCTTCTTGGCCGTCTACGGCGACACCGAGGGCGACAAGGACGCCTCCCGTTTGCTGCCGCCGTTGAAGGAAGGGCAGGTTCTGAGCTGCCTCGAGTTGCGGCCGCGCCAGCACTTCACCCAGCCGCCACCGCGGTTCAGCGAAGCGTCGCTGGTACGCGAGCTGGAGCGCAACGGCATCGGCCGTCCGTCGACCTACGCCGACATCCTCTCGAAGCTGCGTAATCGCCAGTACGTCACCGTCGAGGAGCGCCGCTTCACGCCCACCGAGCTCGGCACCATCGTTGTCGATCTGCTGGTCGAGAGCTTCGAGCGCATCATGGACATCGACTACACCGCCAAGGTCGAAGATCGTCTCGATCGGATCGAGTCCGGCAAGGAGAACTGGGCGAAGGCGCTCGATCGCTTCTGGAAGCGTTTCAACGCCGACCTCTCGAAGGCCGAGAAGGAGATGCGCGACGTCAAGCGCGAGGAGATCGAGACCGACGAGGTTTGCGAGAAGTGCGACAAGCCGATGGTCATCAAGTGGGGCCGATTCGGCCGTTTTCTCGCCTGTACCGGATATCCGGAGTGCAAGAATACCAAGCAACTGAAAAAGGACGGCGAAGTAGCGGAGACCATCGAGCCCGAGCCGACCGGTGAGGACTGCCCGCAATGCGGCAAGCCCTTGTGGCGGCGAACGGGACGATTCGGTCCCTTTGTCGGTTGCAGCGGCTTCCCGGACTGCCGCTACATCCAGCCCAAGACCACGGGCGTCACGTGCCCGGATTGCAGCAAGGGCGAGCTGGTGGAGAAGCGCACCCGCAAGGGGCGGACGTTCTACAGCTGCGATCAGTATCCGGACTGCGACTTCGCCACCTGGAAACCACCGTTGCCCATCGCCTGTCCGGAGTGCAAGCATCCGTTCCTGGAGCTTATCCGGCGCAAGGGTCAACCCAACAAGATGGGTTGCCCGAACAAAGAGTGCGACTTCGTCACCGAGGCGGCCGAAGAAGTCGTGGCCGGCTAACAGGGAGATCTTCCGCACCCTGCCCATGCAGGCCGCCGTAAGACCTTGCTACGCAGCCTGAACTCCGACCTGGATGAGATGAGAATCCGGATCATCGGCGTGCCCTCTGCCTGGGGGACCCGTGAGCTCGGCGCCCAGCGCACCCCGGGTCTGCTGCGCGAACACGGACTCGTGGATTGGCTCTCTCGAGCCGGTCATCAGGTCGACGACGCCGGCGACGTCGATGTCCCACCGCAGGGCGAAGCCGACATCTGGCGCGCACCGGACACCAAGGGTGGACTCGTTCACGTCGCCGAAGTCGCCGCCATGGCCCGCAGCGTGCGTGCCGCGGTTGGCGCGGCGCTCGACGACGGCTGCCTACCGGTGGTGGTCGGCGGCGAGTGCTCGGTGTGCATCGGCGCCGTTCCCGCTCTCGCCGCGCGACGTGGCCCCGTCACCGTGGCGTGGCTGGACGCGCACGGCGACATGAACACACCGGACACCAGCGCTTCGGGGCTGATCACGGGGATGCCTTGTGCCGCCATGTTGGGGCATGGCGACCCCAGACTGACAGCGATCGGCGACGACGCCCCGCGCCCGGAGCCTGAGAGAACTTTCCTTATCGGTGGCCGCGACCTCGATCCGGGCGACGTGAACAACATCGCCGAGTTCGCCATCCAACATCTCGACACCGAGTCGAGCCGCGCCAGCGGTCCCGAGCAGGTCGCGATGCGGGTCCTCGGGGTGCCCGAGCTCGCCGTCATCCCGCCCGAAGCGCGGGCGCAGATCGTGGCGCTGGATCCGGCGGCGGCCGCGGCGATCGCGGCGGCACCGCGCCCAAACGTCTATCTGCATTTCGATGTCGATTCGCTCGACCCCGAATTCGCCCCCGGCGTGCACGATCAAGTCGCCGGCGGCTTCGACCCCGCCGAGGTAGCAACGCTGGCCGGTTACCTGTGCGCCAGCGGCCACGTCGGCGTGATCACCGTCGCCTCGGCGAATCTCGACCACGACGTGGACCATCGCACGATGGACTCGGTGCGCACCGTGTTTGCCTCGATCGCCGATGCGCTGGCCGCGGTAGGGTCGCAGCACACGCGCCCGAACCATCGCCCTCTGACCCCAGCCTGCTGACCATGTCCACCCCACCACTGGTAACCGTGATCGGCGGCGGCATGGCCGGCTGCGAAGCTGCCTGGCAGCTCGCCAAGCGGGGCCTCCGCGTGCGGCTGTACGAGATGCGGCCGGTCAAACCGACGCCGGTGCACAAGACCGACGCGCTCGCCGAGATGGTGTGCAGCAACTCGCTGCGCTCCGACGGGTTGGACAACGCCGTCGGCGTCCTGCACGAGGAGATGCGCCGCCTCGACTCGCTGTTCTTGTCGTCGGCCGACCACAATCGAGTCCCGGCCGGCAAGGCTCTTGCCGTCGACCGGCACCGCTTCGCCCGCGAAATCACAGACCGCCTCGAGGCCCTCGACGAGGTCGAGATCGTGCGCCGGGAGCTCACCGAGATTCCGGAGGGGCCTTGCATCATCGCTACCGGCCCCCTCACCTCGGCAACGCTGAGCCGGCAGATCCGCGAGTTCACCGGCTCGGAGCACCTCTACTTCTACGACGCCATAAGCCCGATCGTTCTCGCCGAGACGATCGATACCGAAAAGACGTTTGTCGCCAGCCGTTACGACAAGGGCGGAGCCGACTACATCAACTGCCCGTTCAGTCGGGAGGAATTCGATCGTTTCTACACCGCTCTCATGGGCGCCGACACGCACGAGCTTCCCGACTTCGAGCGCGAGCTGTTTTTCGAAGGGTGCCTGCCGATCGAAGAGATCGGCCGGCGCGGCGCACAGACCTTGTTGTTCGGCCCGATGAAGCCGGTCGGCCTTGTCGATCCGCGCAGCGGTGAGCGCCCGCACGCGGTGGCGCAGCTACGGCAGGACGATATCGCTGCCGAGCACTACTCGCTGGTCGGCTTTCAGACGCGGCTCAAGTGGGGTCCGCAGGAGGAAGTTCTGCGCCTGATTCCGGGCCTCGAGAACGCCGAATTCGTGCGCTTCGGCACGGTCCACCGCAACACCTACATCAACGCCCCGCGGGTGCTGGGCGAGACCCTTCAGACGCGCACGCGTGGCGATCTGTACTTCGCCGGCCAGATCGCCGGCACCGAGGGTTACGTCGAATCGGCCGCCGGCGGGCTGCTCGCCGGCATCTATTGCGGCATGGCGCTGCTGGACGGCGGCATTCGCCCTGTGCCGCGCACGACAGCGATCGGGTCGCTGGCGTTCTACATCAGCCACGCCCGCGCGATAGACTATCAACCGACGAACATCACGTTCGGAATCATTCCACCGCTCACAAAGCCGGTTCGAAAGAAGCAAGAACGTCGGCAGGCGCTCGCAGACCGCGCGTTGCGCGATCTGGACTCCTGGATCGAGATAAACGGCGATAAACTGGGGCTGCACACCGGTACGCGGCGCGCCGCGGGATAGCGAACCCAAGGCGGCCTCGGGACGCTGCTTGGAAAAGCGAGAAGCAAAATGCGATACGGTCGGTACGCGTTACTTGTCGTAGCCATCGTCGGTCTGGTCGGCTCGCTCGGCTACATCGTCTACACCCCACCTGCGTCGCCCACGCCGGAAGTATTCGCCACCCTCGTCGCCGATCGTTTCGATGGCACCGAGATGGCGTTCAAGGATCTCGCCGGCGACATCTTGATCATCGATTTCTGGGCCACCTGGTGCGCCCCGTGCATCACCGAGATCCCCCACTACAACGCGCTCGACAACGACTATCGAGACAAGGGCGTCAGCCTGATCGGCTTGACGGTCGAATCGGGAACCGCCGAGGAAGTCTTCGAGTGGATGGCGGCGGATGAGAGCCACAACATCACCTACCCGCTGGTGATGTCGAACGACGAGCTGATGAACGTCTTCGGCCCGGTGTTCGGCTTCCCGACGACCCTGCTGATCGACGCCGAAGGCAACGTCGTCAAGCGCTGGATCGGCGCTTCGGTCGGCAAGTCGGAGCAACTCCGCGAGCTCCTCGACAAGTTGCTCGCCGGCGAGCACCTCCACGGCAACCCGGTCCAGCCGCTAGCGACCGAAGAAGAGGTCATCCCGGTCGTCGAGGAGCCTGCCGACGTCGGCCGCTCGAGCTGACGGACTTCTCCAGTCCCGCTGCCCCTGCGGCCCTCACGCGGCGCGGGCATGCTCGCCGGGTGGGACGCGGGGCATTGATGCGCTGCGGCGACGCGGCCGGTTGGCTTCGCTCGCGAACAACCCGCGCGGCATCTGAAGCTGACCCATGACGGGGGTGTCGGCGCGGGCGCCTGACTTGATATCCTTCGGTCGGGCGAAGAGCTAGTGGGGTTGTTGCGGCCGAGGGCCGCGAGGGAGACCAGGGGCTCCGGTGGGACCACGCCCGCGCGCAGCCGGCGCGGTGCCACCGTCGAGCCGCCTTGGATCTGTATTCTTGGCGGCACGACCAACCCGGATCTCTGCAACGAAGCACTAGCAGGCCGGCTCACATGGATAGTGATCAGGTGGTCCTCGAGGATCTTGAGACTTTTCTCCGCGCCCTTGAAGTCGAGGAGAACGCCTCGCCCCACACCATCAAGGCCTACCGGAGCGACCTGTCACACTTCGGCCGCTTCCTCGACGCCTGGCTGCGGGGAAGGGAAACCGACTATCGCGGCGCCGCCCCCGGCGCGCGCCACTCGCCGGACGACCCGGAGACCAGCACATCGCGAACGGTCAGGGCCACCGACATCGACACCGCCGCGGTGCGCGCCTGGGTGGCCCGGATGCACGCCGCCACGCTTTCGCCGGTGACGATGGGGCGCAAGCTGGCGGCGGTCCGTTCCTACGGTAGCTGGCTGTGCCGCGTCGGCACGCTGCAAAGCAACCCGGCGCGCGCCATCCGCAACCCCAAGGCGCCGCAAACGCTGCCGCGCTTCCTCAGCGAGCCCGAGATTCAAAGCCTGCTCGAGTCCCCCGACGACTCCGACCTGGGGCGCCGCGACCGCGCCATCCTCGAGTTGCTGTACGCCACCGGTGTGCGCGCTAGCGAATTGACCGGCCTCGATACCGACAGCATCGATTTCGACCAGCGCACGGTGCGTGTCCTCGGCAAGGGGCGCAAGGAACGCCTCGTGCCGTTCGGTTCGTGCGCCGACGCCGCGGTGCGCGCCTACCTCACGGTGCGCCCCGCGTGGGCGAAGCGGTCGGACGCCTTGTTCTTGTCGCCCAACGGGCGTCGCCTGTCGACCGACGCCTTGCGCAAACTTCTCGCCAAACACCTCGGCAACGCGGCGATCAACAAACGGGTGACCCCGCACGCCATCCGCCATTCATTCGCCACCCATCTGTTGAACGCCGGGGCCGACCTGCGCGCCATCCAGGAGCTGCTCGGCCACGCCTCGCTGGCCAGCACCCAGATCTACACGCACGTCTCGACGAAGCAGCTCAAGGCGATCTACGACAAGGCGCATCCGCGCGCCTAGCCCGCATATCTCAACGTCCTTCTCCGCGCCCGCAGCATGAGGGCGTCTAGCAAAGTGATGGGCCGGAGATTGAGCACCAGTGGGTGTGGCGCCATGTGATCATCGAGATCAGTAGGCGGGCTTCGAACCGCGATCGGGCACAGTTGCTACAATTCCCCGATGAGCACATGGCACCACACCACAGTCTGCTGCGTGCGCCGGGGCGACCAGGTCGCGATGGTCTCGGACGGCCAGGTGAGCCTCGACACGACGATCATGAAGGGCGGCGCGCAAAAAGTCCGGCGGCTCCATGATGACCGGGTCATCGCCGGTTTTGCGGGCTCTTCGGCCGATGGCCTGGCGCTGTTCGAGCGCTTCGAGGGCAAGCTGAAGGAGTTTCAGGGAAACCTGCGCCGCGCCGCCGTGGAGCTCGCCAAGGACTGGCGCATGGATCGCAGCCTGCGGCACCTGCAGGCGCTGATGATCATCGCCGACGCCGACGCCTCGATCCTGTTGTCGGGCACCGGCGACGTCATCGAGCCTGACGACGGCGTGTTGACGATCGGGTCCGGTGGGCCGATGGCGCTCGCCGCCGCCCGCGCCCTGCTACAACACACCGACTTCGACGCCGAGTCGATCGCCCGTAAGGCGGTCACCATCGCCGCCGGCATCGATATCTACACCAACGACACGCTGACGGTAGAAGTACTCTCCGCCGCCGGCGACCCGGAGAGTTAGTGTCCTGAGCCAGAAGCTCGCTACATTTTGCAGGAGGGCTAGATGGTAATTCGCCTGCCCGAAACCGTCGACGCGATGCACACCCCGGTCGAAGACCTGACACCGCGCGAGATCGTCGCCGAGCTCGACAAGTACATCGTCGGCCAAGCGGCCGCCAAGCGCGCCGTCGCCATCGCCATCCGCAACCGGCAGCGCCGCCTGCTCTTGCCCGAAGATCTGCGCGACGAGGTTGCCCCCAAGAACATCATCATGATCGGGCCGACCGGAGTCGGAAAAACGGAGATTTCGCGCCGCCTCTCGCGCTTGACCGGATCGCCGTTTCTGAAGGTCGAGGTGACGAAGTTCACCGAGGTCGGTTACGTCGGCCGTGACTGCGAATCCATGGTGCGCGACATCGTCGAGCTTGCCATCACCCTGATCAAAAAAGAGAAGACCGAGGAAGTCCGCCCGAAAGCACGGATCCAGGCCGAGGAACGGCTGCTCGACCTGCTGCTGCCACCGTCGCCACAGACCCGGCCGGCGCCGGTCATCGGTGAGGAAATCGAGGCCGAGAGCCGCGCCGGGCGGCGCGCCACCCGCGAGAAACTGCGCGCCCAGCTACGAGACGGCACACTCGACGACCGTTCGGTCGAAGTCGAGGTCACCGAGACCCAATCGCCGAGCTTCCAGATCTTCACCGGTCAGGGCACCGAGCAAATGGACATCAACCTCGGCAACATGATGCCGGGCCTGTTCGGCAGCCGCAGCACCCGGAGACGCATGAGCGTTCCCGATGCCCTCGCGCATCTCGAGCGCGAGGCCGCCCAAGGACTCCTCGACGAGCAAGAGATCACGCGCGAGGCCATTCGGCGGGTGGAGAGCTCGGGGATCATCTTTCTCGACGAGATCGACAAGATCGCCGGCCGCCATGGGGGCTCGGGACCCGACATTTCGCGCGAGGGCGTGCAGCGCGACATCCTGCCGATCGTCGAGGGCAGCGTCGTCAACACCCGCTACGGCACGGTCCGCACCGATCACATCCTGTTTCTCGCCGCCGGCGCCTTTCACATGTCCAAGCCCAGCGACCTGATTCCGGAGCTCCAGGGACGCTTCCCCATCCGCGTCGAGCTCGACCCCCTCGACCGCAACGATCTGCTGCGTATCCTGACCGAACCGGAGAACTCGCTCGTGCGACAGTACACCGCGCTGTTGCGAACCGAAGGCGTCGACGTCGAGTTCACCGATGATGCCGTTGCCGCTGTTGCCGAATACGCCGCTCTGGTAAATGAGCGCACCGAGAACATCGGTGCCCGCCGGCTCCACACGGTGATGGAACGCGTCGTCGAAGAGCTGTCGTTCACGGCTCCCGAGCGGTCAGGAGAGCACGTGATCATCGACGCCGACTACGTGCGAGCAGAGCTCGACGATCTGGTGGCCGACGAGGACTTGTCGAAGTACATCTTGTGAGAGCTCGCAACGGCACCCCCTGGAGGTTGGTTTCCGGCTCGCTCGTAGCTCTCGTGCCGATCCTGGCCGGCTGCGGGAGCCGCGGCGCCCCACTGCCGCCGGTCTATCCAAATCCACCGCCGATCACCGGGTTGATCGTCACCCAGCGGGGCTCGTTCGGTATCCTGCGGTTCCCGCCGCCCGCGCTCGCGGCACGCGTCGGCTCCGAGGACGTCGACCTCGAAAGCGTCGAGATACTCGTCTATGCGGAGCGCTACCCGGTGCTGAGCGTCGACATGCTCATCGCCGGCCTCGAGCGGCGGCGCGAAGTCATGGTCGAAGACGCCAGGGCGGAGGCGGCCGCGGCACGCGCTCGTGTGCAGCTCGCCGCCGACGCCGCCGCCGGGATCCCGCCGCCGGAGGCAGACGATCCCACCGCCCCGGTAACAACCGTGCGCCGACGCAGCACCGATGAAGACGCCATCCGCCGGGTTCCCGAAGAAGTCTTGCTGCAGTGGCGGCTACAGGGGCTGGCCGCCGACGCCGTTCTGCAATCGGCGCTCCGACTGGCTAGTGCGGTGCAGGTGTTATGGAACCTTCTCCCGCTTCCGGCCACGATTCTCGATCCATCGCAACCGCCGCCGGCGCTGCCGAGCGCCGGTGACATTGCCGCGGCAAGCGAGCCGATTCTGCGCGGCGCATCCTATGAGCGGCCGCTGCTACCCACCGCTTTCCTCGGCCGCGCCGCCGTCTTACGCGAGATTCCCGTCGAGCAGTTCGACGAAATTCTCGTCGACCAGATGTTGCAGGTGGCAGTGTCGCTCGGTACCCCGGCTCCCAGCAAGCTTCGCACCCGCTACTTCTTCGCGGTGCGTGGCAAGTCGACCGAGCAAACCCCCGGCGAGGTAACGGCGGTGGTATCGATGGCACCCGTACCGGTACCCGTGGCGCCGGCCGCGCTCGACGTGACGATCGGTGCCGCCGGCGTCAAGCTGACCTGGGAACCACCCGCCGGCGACCTGCTGTTGCGCCGCATCGACCCGAGCACGCTGACCTACAACGTCTACCGCATGCTTGCCGGCGAGATCGCCACGGCGACGCCGCTGAACCCGACGCCTCTGACGGCGCCGACCTACACGGATGGGACCATGCAGTGGGGCGAGACGTATATCTACGAGGTTCGCGCCATCATCGAGGGAAGCGCCCCGCCGCTGCGCGAAAGCGAGGGCGTCAAAACGGATGCCCTGGAGGTGGTCGATAGATACCCGCCGGCTCCGCCGACGAACGTCAACCCAACTCGCGCCGGCAACCGTGTGACGCTACAGTGGACGCCTTCGACATCGATCGACATCGTCGGCTACCGCGTGTACCGACACGCGTATCCAGCGCCCGCCGTTCCGCTGCGGTTCGATCCCACGCTTGAAGAAGCCTTACCCGGCGAGACACCCGTGCCCCAGGGCCCGGTGGCACGAGAGACAGAGGGACGCAACGAAATGGTCGAGGCCGGTTGGGAGCTGATCACCGATGATCCGGTCCCGTTCAGTCGCACCACCGATGGCAACGCAGATCCGGCGGTTCAATATGTCTACGCCGTGGAGGCCGTCGACGCTGCCGGAAACCTCAGCGCCCTGGCGGTGGGATCCGAAGCCGGGGACCGCGACCGTTGAGCAAGCGCCGCTGGCCGCTGCCGTTTCTCAAGTACAGCGGTGCCGGCAACGACTTCATCATCCTGGACGCCCGCGACGGTGATCCGATCGGCAACCCGGGATCGCTGGCCAAGGCGTTGTGCCGCCGCGGTCGATCGGTGGGCGCCGACGGGTTGATCGTAATCGAAGCGTCCGACGCCGACGCTCCGGTGGGCTCGCTGGCACGCATGCGACTGTGGAACGCGGATGGCTCGGCGGCGGAGATCTCCGGTAACGGAGCACGTTGTGTCGCCCGCTTCCTCGTCGATCAAGGCGCCGACCCGGGGTCCGTGATCTTCGCCACCGACGTCGGCATCGTCTCCGCGCAGGTAACCGGGGATATCTGCCGACTGCAGCTTCCCATCCCGGCGACCGTTTTTCCGAACCGCCGTCTGCGCGTCGAGGGGCGCAATCTGGTGGGTACGTACGTCGAGGTCGGGGTGCCGTTCTTCGTTTGTTTTCACGATGACCCCGACGAGCTCGCGATTCGTTTTCTCGGCCGCTCCATCCGCAACCACCCGGAGCTCGCGCCGCGCGGCGCCAATGTCGACTTCGTCCGCGTCGAGGACGAGCAGCGCCTCTTTTTTCGCGTCTACGAGCGTGGCGTCGAGGCCGAGACGCTATCGTCGGGTACCGGCAGCGTATCCGCGGCACTGGCCGCCGCGGCGGCCGGGAAGGTCACCTCGCCGGTCGTATGCGCGGCGCGTGGTGCCGAGCTCACGGTGCGCTTTCGGCGCGCCGGCGAAACCGCCGCCCGCACCGAGCCGTCGACGGATGGCTCGCCCCGGCAGCCGGCGAACAAACAAGATGCTGCCGTATCTCCCGAGCTGCCACCGTTGGTCGCGGCGGCGGGTCCCGACGAGCGGATCGAGTTCGTCGATCTGGAAATCGAAGGCGACGCCGTGCCGATCTACAGCGGCGAGGCCATGGTGCAAGCGTCACGCTCGAAATAAGTTCCCGTGTCGGGGTCGCGGCGGCGCTGAGCCGCATATCTCAACGCCCTCCTGCTGTCTCCTAACATCCCGATGGTGCCGCGCCCGCCGGACGCATCAATCGCCGCCGCAAACCCGGTCACATCTCTTCACGATGGAGGGCACTCCACACGGGCACCGCCACCAGCAAGCCCAGCGCGACCGCGACCACGTTCATGCGGATATCGGCCCAATCGAAATAGCGGCGCGGCCACAGGATCTGCAGCAACTCGTCGGCGAAACCGATGAGCGAGCCGACCACCAGGGTGCTGAGCGCCGGTATGAGCGCTGGTCGTTTCCCGGGCTCGCCACGATCGCGCGCGAAGCCGACGTACAACAGCATGGCCAGCAGGCCGTAGCCCAGGTAGTGCAGTCGCTCTTGCGGGGCGCGGGCGCTGAATGTCCCGACTCCGTAGGCAACCAGGGCGGCCGCGATCCACGCCCGTTCGCTCACCGCGCACCTCGCCCACACCTTCCAGCCGGCCCAGACCACGCCCGCGGCTCCGGCGGCAACGATAATGTAGGCGACAACCTCGAGCGCCCGGACGCCCCACAGCTCCTTGAACTTGTCGATGCCTAGACCCATGACCGATTGGGTCAACAGCAGGGCCACGACATAGATGCCGGCGCCGGTCCAATAGCATCGCGCCGACACTCCGCCCAGCGGCGCGCTCACCGGCCGATCTCCGCCGGCGACACGGCCATCACGCCGGGACACATCAAGCCGAATCCCGATCGATCGCGGATCTCCCGGCGCCGCGGACGGAAGGCGATCACGCTGCCGCCGGCGAACACCACATCGCGATCCGCATAGTCCCACCGTCTGCCGCCCCCTGCCGCGTCCGACATCGTCCGCTCGAATGGCTCGCCCCAACTGAGCCGCACTTGCTCCTCGCTCATTCCGTGGCGGATCTCGCCCGCCAGCACTTGCTGTTTGTCGGCGCTCGACCAATCGGTCGCCGCGAGCTCTACCCAGACCTGCTCGACCTCCTCTGCCGGCCGCGCCGTCACCACGATCGGCGCCCGGGTATGCAACTGGGCGCCCTCGAAAGCGTTGGCCGTGATGCGATACAGCACCACCGACGATGCTGCCGGTTCGGCCGCCCAGGTCGCGAGGCGCAGCGTTGCGCGCTCGAAGATCACCGCACCACGCTGCTCCCGCGCCACCGATCGATCAGCGGCGAGCAGTCGCACCGTGATCGTCTCCGCGTCCGCCGGGATGTCGAAGGGAAACTCGGCCCGGACCGGCGCCGCGGAGGAGGAAAACGAGGTGGCAAAGTGTTCGCCTGGGCGCTCATCCGCGAATCGCACCTCGATGTCGACGCCGAGCGTAGCCGCCGATGCGGCGCGCGGTGGGTTGCGCGTCACGACGTCGAGGACCAGGGACTTGCCGCGCAGTCGTCGAGTCAACGCCAAGCCAAGCGTCTGTTCCAGATATACCGCCTGCTGGCTGTGAACGTCCTCGAGCAAGACTCCATCGGGTGGCGCGGGCGGATCGACCCGCGGCGGCACGAGCATGGTCGGAGGCGGCGGCGCCAGTAGCTGCCTGATCGCCGGCGGTACGACGCTCGTGGTTGCCGGCGCAGCGGCCGCGCCACCCCCAGGCACCCTGCCCCGTCGCACCACCTCGACGGGTGGCGCTACCTGCACGCTGCCCGCCAGCACCCCCATCGGATCGAGAGAATCGACGAGACTCCAGCAATGGAGCACCGGCCCACCGGCGAAGGTCGGTGCTTCCGGGTCAACGACGAACCTCGGGTTCCCCAGCAGGCTGATGGAGTCGCCGAGCAGGCGAACGGGCCGGGCAAGGCGCCATTCAGCACCGTCGAATTGAAAGAGAGCGGGCAACATCGCCGGCACGAAGAGCTCACCGGGCAAGGCGCTTGCCGGCCATGTAGCGATCGCCTCGAGGCCGCCGAGCAGATCGATCGCTTCGAGCAAATCGTCTTCTCCCGGAGCTCGAGCGCTAATTGCCAGCACCGCGTCAAAGGTGGCATTGTGACCGCGCGCGACCACGGCAACCGGCTCCCACCACGGCGGCGGGAGGCGTTGCCGGGGCGCCCCGGCGACCGAACGCGGGGCTCTGGCGGCTACGACGATAGGCTGGCGATCGGCGAGGACCGCGGCGCGGTAGCCGAGGTCGGCAAATCGTCGCCCGTCGAGGTTCGTCAGGTAAACATCACGTCGTCGTTCGATGCGCTGCGGATGGCGTACCGTGAACCACTCGCGTCCAAACTCGTCGGTCGTCTCACCGACGTAGTCCAGGATCGTGCCGGCAGGAAACCGCGCGACGATGTCGCCATCGCTCGACGGGCTACTGAAAAAATCGCCGTCTTCGAGCAAGACCGCACGGAGCCCCCCGTCAGAGACGAAGAGCTCACCGGGAGCGCCGGCCTGGGCGCCGGCGGCAAGAACAACCGCCAGGACGAGGAAGCGCTCAGTCCACGAAGCCACCGGGCTCGACCTCGATCACCTCGACATCGACTCCCCGCGCCGCGCATTCCTGCCGCAACGCCTCGGGTGTGCCGGTGAGAGGGGGAAATGTCCCGAAGTGGATGGGAACGACCGACTGGACACCCAACAGCTCGCAGGCCTTGGCCGCCTCGCGCGGCCCCATGGTGAACACGTCACCGATGGGAAGAAGGGCGACGTTCGGCTTGTAGAGCTCGGCGATCAACGCCATGTCGGAGAACACGGCGGTGTCTCCGGCACAATAGAGCTTCTTGCCGCTCTCGAGGGCAACGACGAAGCCACAAGGCTCGCCGCCGTAGACAATCCCGGCTCCATCCATCATCGACGACGAATGGAAGGCGTGGACCATGGTCACCGCGAGGCCGCATACGTCCTGGGTACCGCCCTTGTTCATCTGGCGGACGGCTTTTTCGGGAACCCCCTGGCGCTTGAGCCACTCACCGATCTCCCAATTGGCCACAACAGCCTCCGGGCGATGCGCCTCGTAGGCGCGCACGGCGTCGACGATGTGATCGGAATGGCCGTGCGTGATGAGGATCGCGTCGAGGCGTTCGATGGGCTGAAAGCCCTCGGGGCAGAGGGGGTTGTTCATGCCCCCGTCGGGGCGCTCGGGAATCCAGATCCACGGGTCCAGCAAGACGTCGACGCCGCCGTCGGTGGTGATCAGAAACGTCGAGTGTCCGTAGTACGTCAGACGTGCCCCCAAGTTCAGCGACATGGTCGACTCCTCCTCTAGCAGCGCCCTCCCGCTGCGGGTGCGAAGAAACGAGCGTCTACGGCGTTGCGCTCGGTTGGGCAGCTTGATCTCAATCGTCGAACGGCAGCGATACTACCCGAGCGGTGCCGAGATCCGCTCCATCGGCTCGAACCTCGAGAGCGGCGCCGGCCTCTGATTCCTCCCGTCGAACGTAGCCGAGGGCGATCGGGCCGAAGCGCGGCGACACGACCGCCGAGGTCACCCGGCCAACCTCTTTGTCTGACGATATCAACTTGGCGCCCGAGGTTAACGGCGCCCCCGCCCGCAGCCCGCTCAGCATCCGGTTGACCCGGCCGCGATAGTGGATCCGGGCGACGGTCTCTTGCCCGAGGTAGCAACCCTTCTCGTAATCGACCGCCTCGTCGAGGCGGACCTCTTGCGGAAACTCGTCGCCGCTGATCTCGCGCCCGAAGCCGGCAACGCCCGCTTCGACGCGCAAGATCTCAGCAACGTTCCAGCCCACGTAGACCGGAGCGAAATCGCGTGCTGCTTCCTCGAGCGCCGCCCAGACGTCGTTGACGGCCCCCGTCGGGACGTGCACCTCAACACCCACCGTGCCCAGGTCCGGGGTCCGCGCCAGGCGCACGTCGGTGTCGGCGATTCTTGCCGTGACGTGGGCGCGCGGCGAGTCGCCCGGCAGATCGATACCGGCTCGCGTCAAGGCATCGTCGCTGCCCGCCCCGTGGACGCCGATCACCGTCTCCAGACCGTGGCGGTCCTCGATCGACACGTCGGCGGCGAGCACGTATTTGGCCAGGTCGGGCAACGCGGACTCGACAAAACCGACGTCGCAGCCGACGACGATCGCGTCTTCTTCCGCCCACAGGTCCAAGATGCCGCGCACATGGCCCTTGGTGTCGAGAAAGAGCGCCGCCTGCCCGTCGCCCGGCACCAATTTGGTGACGTCGCTGGTCAACAAGCCCTGAAGGAACTTGCAACGGTCCGAGCCACCCACCCGCAGCAGCGCCCGCCGACTGCGGTGCGCCAGACCGACGCCGTCGTGCGCCGCTTCATACTCCTGGTCCGGGTCGCCGAAATGCGCCGCGATCGACGCCCCGGCAACTTCGGTGAACTCGGCAGCGCGGTCGACAACGGCCGCCGGGACGCTCATGATCCCGACCCACCCGACAGCCGCTCATCGAGCCGGATGACGATCCCTGAGTCGCCGGCAACCACCGGAGACGTCTGGCCGATCAAGTCACCGGCGTCCGTCGAGAACGCGTCGCCATCCTGGTCGACGCGCGCTGTCACGCTCATCTCGCCGATCAGTGGCGTGCCTTCGACCATGGCGTCTCGTTCGGTGATCACGAAGGCGAGCGGGAACGACGGCGAGCGGATCTGCTGGACCGCGAGGGGCGCCCCACCCTCGCGTCCGGCGACGCGCACGATGAGGTAGAGCGTGGCATTCGCCGGCACGTCGCCGGCGAGCTCCGGCGCCACTTCAACGACACCGGAAATGCGGGTCACTGCGGACGCCGTCGGGTCGGCCTGCTGGCTCGATGCCAACGGCTCCGGGGGCGCTGGAATCAACGCCGCTTCCTCGTTGCTGATCCGCTCGACGTTACGCTGCACGCACGCCCCGCCCGCAACAACGAGAAGCAACGTCGGGGCGACGATCCTCCAAACAACGTGGCGTATCAAGGTGCGCATCGGCCATCGATCCAGGGTACCGGGAGCTCCATTCTAGCCCGCATTCCCCAACGAGGCGCCACGGCGTCCTCTAACCCGCATATCGCAACGCCCGCCTGCTGCCGGCTAACCCGCATATCTCAGCGCCCTCCGGCTGCGGCCAACCCGGATATCGCAACGGTTCACGACCCGGCGCGCGGTGGCTGCCGTTGCTGTGCGGCCGTGGGGTTCGCGGCAACGCGGCGATAGACGTCGATGTAGCGATCGATGACGGCGTCCCAGCTGAATTTCTCCTCGCAGCTGCGTCTGCCGGCTTCCCCCATCGCCGGGCCATCGACCGACGGGGCGCGGGCCAGCGCTTCGGCGAGGGCGCCGACGTCACCGGGGGCGACGAGGTACCCGCTGGTTCCATCGTGCACCTTGTCCGGCAGACCGCCGGCCCGCGAGGCGATCACCGGCAGGCCATGCGCCATGGCCTCGAGGGTGACGATGCTCGAGCCCTCGTACCGAGTCGGGTGCACGAACCAATCGGCGACCTCGGCGATGCTGTGCAAATCACGGTCCGTGAGTGCACCCGCGAAGCGCACGTGGCCGCCGATCCCGGCGCTCGCCGCGGCCGCCTCGATGGCGGCGCGTTGCGGACCGTTGCCGACCAGCACCCATGCCCAACGTTCGGGGAGCTGACGGCTGGCGCGGGCGAGCGCGGCGACGAGAACGTCGAACCCCTTGTTCAACTCGATGCGCCCGACCGAGAGAAAGAGCGGCGCGGCGGCGCCGAGGCCCATCGTTTCGAGCAGTTGGCGGCCGTGCCGGGTATCGCCAAGCTCCCGGCAGACTTCCGGGTCGACGGCGTTGGGGATCATCACCTGCCTATCGGCGGGGATCGCAAGGTGTTTTTCGACCACCGGTTGGAGCGCCGCATCGGTGGAAATAACCGCGTCGGCGGCCGCGGCCGCGCGGCGCATACGGCGACGAAACGGCGCGTAGGCCCAGCGTTTCGGCCCCGCCGGCACCTCGAACTCCTCCAGGCCCTCCACCGACATCACCAGCGGGGTACCGGAATCCGCGCCGAGAAACCCCCACGCGGCCAGGCCGTGGGCGTGCACGACGGTTGGCGGCTCGTCGCGCGACCGCTGCACCCAGCTGGCCGCCCGCCGCGTCCACATCGGGTAGTTGGTGATCCGGTCGAGAATCACCGTTCCCTTGCGATCACCGATCGGAAGCCAGCGCCCGGGAACCCAATGGATCACCGCACCGTCGGGCATCGCCGCGGAGGCCGCCAGCGCCCGGTCCATGTCGGACGGTGTTTCGGTGAACAATTCGACCGTTACGCCGCGCCGCGCCAGCCGGGTGACCAGATCGTGCACCTTGCGTTCCATCCCGCCCGGGCCGTGGGCAGGATGCACCCGGCGGCTGACCATCACTACCTGCAGCGGCGATTCGCTCATCGCGGCTCGCCGGTGGCTGCCGCGAGGGCGCCGGCGTAGATCTCGACAAGACGCGGGTACACAGCTTCGGGGGCGAACCGCTGACGCGCCAACCGTTCACCGGCGGCGCCGATCCGCTGGCGGCGGGAAGCGTCATCGATCGCCGCGAGCGCGGCGCGCAGACCCTCTGCATCGTCGACAACAAACGCGTCGACGCCGTCCGTGAGCGTCTCGGGGTTGCCGCCGCTACGCCATGCAATCACCGGGGTGCCGAGAGCCAGCGTCTCGAGGAGCAACCGGGAGAGCGGCTCGCTCCAAGCGCTCGGCAGGAGAAAAGCCTTGGCGCCGGCGATGAGGCGGAGCAATTGGGGGTGCGCGATCCAACCGGGGAACACGACATCGACGCCGAGCTCGCCCGCCTGCCGCTGAAGACGGTCGCGCTCGGGACCAGCGCCGGCAAGGATCACAGGGGCGGAGCTACCGGCGGCGGCGAGAGCCACCAACATGCGATCGAACCCCTTGGTCGCAACGAGCTTTCCGGCGGCAACCAGGTACGTTCCTGCCGGTGGGTGCTCGACGTCGTCGGCGCCGGTTGCGGAGCGCTGCGTTTCGTCGGCGTCGACGATGTTGGGGAGCACTTCGTAACGTGCCGCGGGCGCCTCCGGCTCGATGCGACGCCGCACCCAGTCGCTCACCGTGATGACGCGCCCGGCCGCCTCGATTCCGGCGCGGCGAGATCCTAGCCGCCGCCGTGCCCACGGGACCATGAGCCGCGCCAACGGGCCGGGCCATCGCCAGTACTCCTTCATGCAACCGACCAGGTTGGCGGTCGTGCAGCCACTGCACTCCGTTCCCTGCCACCATGACGTCCCGTGCAGGCAAACCGGCCAATAGTCCCGCAGCGTCTGCACCGAGGCGCGCCCGTGGCGCGCCGCAGCCGCCACCGTCGGTGCCCCACTGTGCAGGTGCTGGGCGTGCAGAATGCGAATTTCGTCGTCATCCTGCAGGCGCTCGCTCAGGTAACGCTCCATGCGGTCGTGGGCGTAGTCCCGCCGGCCCAGGCGTCGCACCGGGTTGCGACGAGCGCTCCGAACCCCTACCTCGACGACGCGGATGCCGTCGAACACCCGCTGGCTGACGCCGACGCCGCCCGGATCGATGCTGATGACCTCGACGGAATGGCCGCGTTGATCGAGGGTGCGGGCGAGGGCGTGGGTACTCCAGCCGCTACCACCGCAACCGGGCGGATAGACGTCGGTGACCAACCAGATCGCGGCGCCGTCGACACCGGCGTCGACCTGATCGACCGGCGAGCTCATGATCGGGTTTGGTAGAACGACGAGCGGTCGGTGACGAATCGCCAGGCGATCCCCACCAGACGGGGAGGGACCTCGAAGAACTGGTTGCGAACGATCGTGCTCATCGCCACCGGTTGGTCGCGTGGGATCAAGCCGACGCTGTACTGCACCGCCAGACCGAAATTCCACAGGATCAGCACCGCGACGCCGGCGACCGCTACCCGAAAGGCGCGCGGTCGCAGGCCGGCGAGCAAAGCCGCCAGGCCCATGGCGAAGATCGGCATGCAGTTGATGAAGCGCCGGGCGCCGAACGACGCCCCGCCCCACCAGGTGTCGTACGATCCGATGATCACCACTTGGGCCACGAACACCGCCGCCAGCGCCAGCGCCACCCGCCCGCTGCGGGCCGACAGCGCCAACAGCCCGAGCACCCCGATCAAGGTGATCGGCGACCAGGAAAACAGACCATGAAAGCCGGAAAAAAGAACTTCGCCGGCGTGGATCGGTAGACTCTCGAACTTGTCGACGATGAACGGAGTCGGGCCGAAGGTGCCGTGCAGCATCCGATAGACGATGAGCTGCGGCGTCACCAGGAGGAGCATCGGCACCGCCGCCACGGCGTACCCACCGGCTCGCGATCTGAAGTGCCGCCACCAGGTGGCAAACAGGCCACGAGAGTCCCTGGAGCTCTCGACGCGGGCCACCCGGTAGGCGTCCCACGCCTCGCCGAGCTCGTCGACCGCCGGTGCCAGCAGCACCAACCAGTTGAGCTCGCGAACCAGGACCATCAACCCGGCGCTGGCACCGAGGATGCCCCACTCCCAAAGCTGGCGCTCGTCACGGGTATGGATCCAGACAAAAAGGAACAACGCCACCGCGAACAGCGAGTTCGCGTGCGCCATCGGCGGCGTGATGTAGAGGTAAAACACCACCGGAGTCGCGAACCAGATGCCGATCAACGCCGCCGTCGAAGAATTTGCGTCGGCGTACTCGCGACACAGCCGGTAGGTAAGAAAGAGCCCGGTCGTTCCCCAGAACAAGGACCCGAACGAAACCGCCCAGATGTACGGCCAGCTAAAACCGTCGCGCGGAACGTCCGAACCGAGCCGGCGAGCGACGACGACAAGACCATCAGCGGCGACATAGAAGGGCGCCCACAACAGCGCCGATCCGATGGTCCCATCGTTGAGCCGTCTCCCCGTGGAGGTCACATGGTCGCGGATCGGCACGAGGCCGGCGTGGGCGACGGGATCGCGCTCGATGAAATATGCGTACTCGTTCTCATAGTGGATGTCACCGTCAAAGTACACCGAGCGCAGCGGCGCGAAATACTTGATCTCGTCGGCGCCGTAGATACGCGGAGTGAACAGAAGCAACGACACAACACCGAGGAGCACGAGGAGCCCCCATTCCCCGAACCTCCCACGCCTCTGGTTCGCTAATCGCGCCCTGACCATCCGCCCTCAACTCGACTGGCGACGCCGAGCACGTCATCGGCACCGCGGCTCCAACGAAACTCCGTCGTGATCTTGGCACGCCCGGCTGCACCGAGGTGTGCCCCCCCATCAGGCGTCGCCAAGACCCGTGCAATGCCGTCCGCAATGGCTACCGCCGAGGCGCCGACACGATACCCCGTAACACCTTCCTCCACGGTGTCCCGCACACCACCTTCGTCGACCGCAACAATCGGCCGGCCGCAATACGCCGCTTCGATAACCGACAGCCCGAACGACTCATCGCGCGTCGCGTGCACATAACACGTGGCGTCCCAATAGTAGTGGGGCAACTCCTCGTCGGCGACGAAGCCGGTAAACTCGACGATGTCAGCGATGCCGAGCCCCGCCGCGAGACTCTCGAGCGTATCGCGCTCCGGACCGTCACCGACGATCGTCAGCAGCGGAGCCCGCTGCGGCCCGGCCACCGGAGCTTCCGAAAACTCGGCGCGTGACGCCAGTTCGGCCACGGCCCGCACGATCAGGTCGACGCGCTTGCGCGGGTGGAGATAGTTGACGGTCAGTAAACGCGGCGGGCCCGCCACCGCATCGTGCCGCCCGGAATCCAGTCGGTCACGGTCGATCCCCAGCGTGATGACGTTGGCGGGACGTCCATAACAGGTCTTGATCTGCGCCGCCGCGAACGGACTCGACGTGATCACCGCATCGACGGTGTCGACCATGCGCCTGTCCAACCAGCGATAGGCAACGAGCCCCACGGCCATCGGCAGCCGCAGCCAGCCGATGCGACGCAGCACCTCTTCGCGATCCTGATACAGGGCGCGGGGCGGCTCCCAGCAGTAGTAGATCGACGGCGTTGCTGCCTTGCGGCTGCGTCTCATGCAGCGCCAGGCCAGCAGCAGGGCGGGCCCGAAGAAGACGCGGAAATCGGCCCGCGGGTCGAGAAGCCGGCCGAGCTTCAGTGTCCGTGAGTAGTCGAACACCGCGTTGAGATAGCGGTTGCCGGTCCAGTCCAGACGTGCCCCGCCAACCGCCAGCTCGACACCCGACGCCAGCCGTGCGCGGCACGACTCGTCGAATTGATGGCAGACGATGCGCGGCGCGTGCCCGCCGCGCGCCAGGCCCTCGGCGAGGCCGAGGATGGCCCGTTCCGCCCCCGACATGAGCTTGAAACGCGGGAAGACAAGGTCGATTCGCTGCTTCCCGGCGGGCGTCGCGCTCATCCGCCGATGACCGCTTCGTAGAGGTCTTCGAAGCGCTCGGCGACGTTCTCCCAGTCGAGCCGAGCCTCGGCGTCGGCGCGCGCCGCCCGGCCCAAGGCGAGCCGTCGGCCGTCGTCCTCGAGGAGATCGGCGATCGTCGCACCGAGCGCCGCAGCGTCGCCTTCGGGCACGAGAGCAACGGTCTCTCCATCGCGCCCGACGTCCGGGATCCCCCCGACGCGGCTGGCGACAACCGCGGTGCCGCTCGCCAACCCCTCGAGAAAGACGTTCGGCAACCCGTCGACGTTGCCGCCGGGGCCGTGCACCGAGGGAACCGCGATGAGGTCGGCAGCGCCGTACCAATCGCCGACGTCCTCGTGGGCGACCGAGCCGACAAAGTGAACGGCGTCCGCAACACCTTCATCGACGGCCCGCCGCAGCAGATCGTCGCGCAGCGGGCCGGCGCCGGCAATGATCAATTGGGCGTCGCCGACCCGAGCGCGCACCGTCGCGACGGCGCGCACGAGAACGTCGAAGCCCTTCTTGTGGACGAGGCGGCCGATCGCCAGGATCCACGGCGCCTCTTGCGCGATCCCATGTTGTTCAGCGAGCTCGGCGCGGTGGGCGGCGCGCTGCGCCGGGTCCGGGGGTTGAAATCGATCGGTGTCGACGCCGTAAGGGATCCAGATCGGTTCCGGGCCGGCGCCGAGCCCGCCGACCCGCCGGGTCAAATCGCGCGAGCACGCGGTCAGCGCGGCGCTGCGCTTCAACCCCCAACGGGCCGCTGCAGCCGCCCAACGGCGCTTCTCGGCCAGGAAGACGCCACTCCCGTGGCACGACACCACCATCGGGGTTTCCGTCCGCCGCAGGGCCCAGGCGACGATCGGGCCGGCCGGCAACAACCAGTTGGCGTGGACGACGTCGATCGACGTCTCGCGCATGATGCGGCGCAGAGCACGCGCCGCCGAGACGGCCGAGAACGGGGCCGCGAGATACGCGTCCCAGCGCAAGGCGCGGTCCGCGGTGAGAGCCTGCGCGTATCCCCACGGGTGCCAGCTCTTGACCGGCGTGCCACGGAAGGCGTGCAGCACCACCTGCCGACCCTCACGGTGGAGCTCGAGATCGGGGTGCGCCGGCAACAGCACGTGCACCGAGTGCCCGCGGCTGCAGAGAGCCTCGCATAACGCCTCCACGAAGGCGGCGCTGCTGTCGGATTCGTGCAGCGGGTACGTCGTCGCGAGGTGGAGGATGTTCATTCGAGCCCCCGGCCGGTAGCAGGTTGCCGAACAACTGTGCTGGGTGGCGTAATCGGACTCATCACACTCTCACCACGGCCTGCTGCCTACGGCACCGGCGGTCGCCGATCTCGCGGCGGGCTGAGGAACCATGCCGTCCAGCCCGTGATGCTGTTGAGCACGTACATCGCCAGAAGCAGGAGCGACAGGCCGAGCATCGCTTCACGAGACGCTCCCAGGAACGGAGCCGCGGCGACGTAGAGCGCGTCGCGGGTGCCGATCCCGAGGATGGTGATCGGCAGCAGGCCGACCAGGGCTCCGAGCGCCGACAACACGGCCAGCGACCAAACCGGCGTATTGATCGACAGACCACGGGCGAGCACGACGGTCACCCCCGCGAACCCGATCAAGCTCGCCGACGTCAGCGCCTGCGCCGCCAATACGTTGGCCGCCGAGGGCGGCGGCGGCGGCGAACCGTCCGCACCGGGGAGCCGCCGTAGCGCCCAGTTGAGCGGCCGCGCGATCAACCCCTCGCGGGTAGGGCGCCACGCGGTGCCGATAATGAACCCAGTGAGCGCGAGAAGAACGAGGGGCGGGCCGACGCTCGCCGGCACCCAGGGGAGCACCACGATGGCACCCAGCCCCAGGATTCCGACCTGTCCGAGGTCCAGGAGCCGGTCGTAGACCACCGTGGCGATGCCGGCCGCCAGACCGGCTTCGGGACGTCGATCGCGCACGTAGTACGCCTTCACCAGGTCACCGACGCGACCCGGAGTGATCGAGGCGAAGAAGGTGCCGAGCAGATACAGCCGCACCGCCTCACCCACGGACAGATGGATGCCCAGGCTGCCGCACAGGATGCGCCAGCGCAACGACCGCAGCAGGAGAACGCCGGTCGTCAGCAGGGCTCCGATCACCAATGACAACGGGTCGACATCGCGCAGAACGCGGGCAAGCTGGGCCGTTCCGACGCGCCACAGAATCGCGACCAGCAAGACGACGCCGATCAACCGCCACCCGGTCGCCAGCCAGAATGGACCCTTGGCGACGGACGTCACTTTTGCAGGCGCTCGAGACGCATCAGGGCGATTTGTTCCGACACCAGGCCGACGAGGAACGTCACCACGCTCATCGTGATCAACAGGACGGTGGCATCGGTGATATCCGTCGCCTGATAGATCGTGTAGGCACCGTAGCTCGCCCCGGCGCTGAACATCAGCAGGCTGGCGGGGAGAAAAATGCGCATGGGTGAGAACAAGACGATCATCCGCAGCGCGATGACGACGAACTTGGCGCCGTCCGGAAGTAGCCGAATCTTGCTCTTGCCGACCCGCTTGGAAGTCGATATCGGCACGTACCCGACGTTGTAACCCGCTTTGATGAAAGCCAGCGTGCTCGTGGTCGGGTAGGAAAAACCGTTCGGAAACAAGGGCAAGAACTCCATCATTTTGTCGCGCCAGGCGGCTCGGAACCCGGAGGTGAGGTCAAGGACCTTCTGGTTCGACAGGTACGTTGCCAGCTGGTTATAAAAGGCGTTGCCGAGGCGACGAAAAAAGCCGCCGGTACCGCCGCCGTCCTGGCGCGCGCCGATGACCAGGTCGTAGGTGTCGAGCGCTTCGAGCAGGCCGGCGATCTGCGCCGGATCATGCTGGCCGTCGGCATCCATCAGGCAAACCACGTCGCCGGTTGCGGCGCGCAGGCCCGTCTTTACGGCCGCGCCGTTGCCCTTGTTGTACGGGTGGGTGATCACCTGCACGCCGGCGCCGGCGGCACGGGCCGCCGTATCGTCGTCGGAGCCGTCGTCGACGACAATGATTTGCCAGTCCGGCCCCGCCACCGCGCGCAATGACGCAACGACCGAACCGATGATCTCGCCCTCGTTGTACGCCGGCAGGATCACGCTCACCGAAGGCATGGCGTCAACTCCTCGGGCCCGGGTCGCCGCCGCCGGAGACGACCGTGACTACCTCGCGGACTTCCGAACGGATCCCCGCGCCGGCGCCGCGCCCCGGATCGAACTCCAGCTTGCGGATACGGTACAACGCTTCCTCGAGCAGGCGCCGGTTGGTGGCCAGCAAATCGGCGAGGATGGCGACGGTCAACAGCATGAAACCGATGATCGACAGGATCGCGGCGAGGATCAACGACTGGGTCATCTCCGTGGCGACGATGCCGACCCAGAACCGGTAGTACAGAAAGCGGACGCCGAGCGCGACGCCGCCGGCCAGCATCGCGCCGCCGGTCACCGCGAAGATCTTTAGCGGTTCGTACAGAGCGTAGGCCCGCGCCATGGCGCCGCCCGCCTGCGCCAGGTAGTGGCCCATGCTCCGCGCCAATCGCGACGAGCGCGGCGTCGGGTGGGAGCGAATCGGCACGTCGACCACCGCCATCCTGCGCTTGCCCGCCTGGATCAGCGTCTCGAGCGTGTAGGTGAAATCGGTAACCACGTTGATACGTAGCGCCGCCTCACGGCTGTAGGCGCGAAAACCGCACGGCGCGTCGGCGACGTTCGTCCCCGAGAGCTTGCGCATCGCCCAGGAGCCGAGCTTCTGAAAAAGCTTCTTGGTCACCGAAAAGTGCGCCAGCTTCGCAGTGTCGCGGTCGCCGATGACGATGTCGGCGTCGCCCGCCAGAATGGGCGCCGCCAACTTGGGGATATCGGCGCCCTCGTACTGATTGTCGCCGTCGGTGTTGACGATGACGTCCGCCCCCTGGCGCAACGACTCCGTCAGGCCGGCCTTGAAGGCGCGCGCCAAGCCACGCCGGCGCGCGAAACGCACGATGTGCTCGACCCCTTCGCGCCGCGCGATCGCCGCCGTTTCATCGGTCGAACCATCGTCGACGACGACGATCTCGACGACATCGATGCCGGCGATCTGCCGCGGGATTGCCGCCAGGGTCGCCGCCAGTGCATCGGCTTCGTTGTGGCATGGAATCTGGACGATCAGCTTCATGAGTCCTGAGCCTGCCCGAATCTTCAGTTATCTCCAGATAATCGCGTTGACGTACACGCCCAGATACCGGGTATCGCCGTTGCCGCTAACCGCATCCGGCTGCAGGGGTTCGGTCAACAAAACCAGCCTGGGAACCTCGCCCTCCGCCGGTTGCCAATCGGAGGGTACCTCGAAAACGTAGTCGATCCAGTCATCCACGATGGGAATCTCGCCCAGTTCGACACCGTCAAGGCTGGCGCTGAGGGTGCGATTAAAGCGTTCCGAGCCCTGGATCGTGCCGGCGTGGACAATGATCTCACGGGTCCCCTCTCGCAGGCCGGGGAGCCAGAAATACCCACCGGATCCCTTCGTCCAGCGTGCCGTGATGTCGCCGGCGATCTCGCGCGGCAGCACCTCACCGACGTAAATATCGTCCCACTCGCCGACGTCGAGCATCCCCTCGAGCGGCCCGTTCGTTCCAGATGGTAGAACCCGGTAGCTCGCCAGCGGGAAGCCCGACGTCAAAACGGTTTCCGGGAGCACGCCGAGGACCTCCTCCATCTGCTGCCGCTGCACCCACCAGCGCCGGTGCGGCACCATGCGCGGCTCGGGCACGAAATAGTTGAACCCCTGGGTAAAAAAGTACACCGGCCGGCCGAGCTGAGCCTGACGCCGCACGAAGTCGCGCAGCGCGTCGACGTTGGTCTTCTTGTTGCGCAACCAAACGACGTCGAACCCCTTCCAGAACGCCAGCGGTGCGGCGTAGTCGAGCGCACCCCACCCGGAACGTGCTTCGAAGATCAAGACGGCATTGTCCTCGAGACCAGCGGCGATCTCCTCGATCATCGCGATGGTTTCGCCGGGCTGCTTGAAGCCACGGTACTTCCAGCCGAGCGTCCCGAGCGTGGCGAAGAGAACCAACGACACCGCCAAGCTAACGGCGCGCCGCCCACGACGGGCGCCGGCGGAAGCCCGCTGGAAGCTCGGATCATCGAGCCACAGAGGAACGGCGGCGAAAAGGAAGATCAGCGGCAAGAACGTCTGGTAACGGCGCAGCGACCACATGAGCATCCGGGTGATGCTCGGCGACCACAGCACCGGAGCGATGATACCGAGCGCCACCACCAGAAGGCACAGCGTCGCATCACCGCGCCGTCGATCGATTAGCAAGATGGCGACACCGGCCACCGCGAACGCGAAGACCGCGAGGGTAACCGCCTGGACGAGGCGATCGACGGACTGCGCATCCCAGGCGTTGGAGATCGCCGGCCGGATCCAGTACCCGAACGCCGCGGCAGCGACGACCATGGCGGCGGCGACGAGCCGCGGCCATGGCGCCGTCTTTTTTTCGTTCGCCGGAGGCGCCGCGGGGGACGATCGGCTACGTCCCCAGAACCAGATCCCCAGCAGCAGCACGGCGACTGCGGGAGCGATCGGCGCGATCGCCCACGGCGTCCACCGGGCCACTTTGAACACCCCCAGAACATAGGCGCTGGTGATCGCAAAATAGACGATCAGCGCATGAACGCCGAGAATGGTCAACGGTGTCCAGAATGCCAGCAGCGCCGTGCGGTCGACGCGGCCGCGCAGGAGATCGAACACCAGGATGGCGCCCAACGGCAAAGCGAGCCACACCATCCAGATGTGCGTCTGCCAGGTGAGGCCGAGCGACAGGCCGGCGAGCAGCCCGTACGCCCAACCGCCATGCCGCCGAAAGACGATGAGACCATATAGTCCGGTGAGCAGGAGAAGCTGGGCGAGGGTCTCGGCGTTGGCGAACCGCGAGAACCACACCTGGGCGGGTGAGACGAGAAGCAGCGCCGCGGCGGTCATCCCCACGGCGAGGTTCAGGAACCGGCGGCCGAGGAAGAACACCGCCAACAACGAGCCGATCGCCATCAGCGTGGTCACCCGAATCGCGCCCTGGATGCCCGCGAGCATGTACGCAAGAGCGATCGCCGACGGATACAGCGGCGACCCCTGCGGCACGACGCGCCCGGTATCGGGGTCCATCAGATACCAGCCGAGATAGAAGCTCCCCCAATGCCCGTGGCTCTCACGATAATCGCGACCGATGAACGTCTCACGATGACGCTCGGGGATCGACGTCACCAGGTCGTCGTACACGACCCAACTCCCCTCGCGCGCCAAGTGGATCCCGGAAACCAGGTAGGTGACCGGGTCCCGGCCCCCGGCGAGCTGCTCGAACGGGGGCGTATAGAGGAAGGCCGCCGCCCCGGCGAGGGCGACGACCACCACCACCGAAGCGTCCAATCGGAAGCCGGTGCCGCCACGCAACTTCCGCCCACGCTTCTTGGCGGCGACGGCGAATCCCACCGCCGGCAGCGCCGCGACCCCGATCAATGCGCCGCGCGTCAGCAGGCCGAGCTCGGCCAGCGTGACCGCCACCCACAGCATCAGCGCGCCCGAGATCGCGATCTCGGCAAAAAGTCGTTCGGCCGGCGACCAGCGACGCGGAGCGTACTCACCGCTACCCGACAGGCGCAGCGCAAGGTGTCCCGGCAACCACATGAGTAGCACGAAGCCTGCAACGAACGGGCTCATGGCAAGCCGTCGTGGAAAATGGCGCCCGGTCGGCTCACGTGCGGAACGGCTCCGTGCAGGCGTCGAGGACGGCGGCGACGAGGCTCTCGACGTCGGTCGACGCGCCGCCGGGCATCGCGGCGGCGCTCATCCTGCGGGCAACGGCGTCCCATGCCGGCGCCGACACCGGTGTTTTCTCGAGCCGCCGCGTCGCCGCCAGCTTCTCGAGCTCGGCCGCTAATAGCTGCGCGGCTTCCTCGGTCCCCGCACCTTCCGCTGCGAAAGCGCGGGCGTTGTCGGCGAGGCCGTCGCGTAGCGCCGGATCCTCGAGTATCTCGCGGAAAATGGCGCCGAAGGTCGGCCCCAAGGTCCGCCCCAAGGCGAGCTTCACCACCGCGCCCTCGGGAAGATCGGCATACAGCGAGGCCTCGGGCACGAACGTAACCTTGCCCGCCGCCATCCCTTGCAACATCAATAGTCGATGCCCACCCTGCAGCTCCTCGGCCAGCCACAACAGAACGTCGCTGTCGGAAGCCACCATGGCCAGGTCATCGGGCGACGTCGTCAGCTCCCACTCGATGGCCGCCTCGATCCCCATGTGGCGCGCGACCTCGAGCCCGTCCGCCTTGTAGATAGGCTCGCTCAGACAGATGCGGACGCGGACGCCGGCATCGACGTCAAGAGCCGCCGCCGCCGCCCTCACCGCCGTGGTCGCGTAGGAATCATTAACGCTCATGATGGCGATCCGTTTGCCGCCGCCGGAGCCCGCCGTGACGGCGGCGGCCCCATCCTGAGCCTGGACCATGCCGAGCGGCACGACCGATACCTGCCGCCCCGGCAGGCGCGACGAGATCCGCGCCGCCAGCGCCGGCCACGCGGCGAGCACGGCCCCCTGTCCGGCAGCGGTCGCCGCCACCAGGTCGTAGCGGCGGAACAACGCCCCGGTGCCCCAATTGGTGGCCACCGTTTGCGCGACCGCCGGCCCCGAAGCGCCGTAGGCGTCGTCGAGAAGCTCGCGATAGGCGGTCCAATCATCGATCAGCGCGATGCCGCCTAGCGCCAGATGATGGACGGTCGGGTCGAGGAACCACACGGCGCCGGGAAAAAGCTTCATCAGCCCGTACACGCTCTGGTACGGCGTTGCGTCGCGGCCGAGGGGATACAACGCGGTGTCGAACGGCAACGCCGTGTGGCGCTCGGGCATCCGCAAGTAATGATAAACGGGAAAGGCGGCACTCTCGTCCGACCGATCGTGTTCAGCGAAACCTTCGAGGTCATGGCCTGCTTCGGCGAGGTGGGCGAGCATCGCGTCGATCGATAGGCGTTCCACGGCGCCGGCTTCGAGACTCGGCAAGGCGACGGCGATGCGCATCACAGTGTGGCGGTGAGCGCCGCGAGCGCCAGCGGCCAACTGACCTCGGTCTGGACGAGATCGCGCCCGGCGGATCCCAGCCGCGCGCACAAATCGCGGTCGGCGTCGAGCTCGTCGAGCTTCGCCGCGATATGCGACGGCTCCGGCGACGAAACGCTTCCGGTGACGCCGTCGCGGACCCACTCCAACACGCCGCCGGCATCTTCGGTGGTGACCACCGGCTTGCCGGCAAAGAAGGCCTCGAGCGTCGTGAAGCCGTAGTCCTCGTCGTGGGGCGTCAGGACGACGGCGAAACAACCCGCATACAGGTCGATGACCTCCGCGTCGCTGATGAAACCGAGGAACTCGATCCTTTCCGACAGGCCGTGCTCGGTGACCTGGCGCTGCAGCTCCTGGAGATGCGGACCTTTGCCGGCGACTTTGAGCTTGAATGAACCCCGGGTCTCGGCCATGGCGCGGATCGTCAGGTCGAGGCGCTTGATGCGATCGAGGCGCCCGACGAAGCAAAGATAGTCGCCGTACGGCCCCGGGTGCAGATCCTGATGCAACTTCGGTGGCGCGTACAACGCCCGCGCCTCCATGCCGCTGTAGCGCTCCAGCCGCCCGGCGGTGTTTCGGCTGTTGGCAAAAAGGGCGCGGTTTTCGGCCAGGCCCTGCAGGTCGAGCTCGACGAGCGCTTGCCGCAAGCTGCGATCGCCGTCGCCCGCCGACAGCCGG